>ERZ780178.116-NODE-116-length-69384-cov-8.304894_pt1 | contig 69384 bp, 77 predicted proteins | sample MGYA00511018_ERZ780178 | MGnify/ENA primary metagenome ERZ780178 (study PRJEB29588, sample SAMEA2151439) | human gut metagenome | biome: human gut; feature: human-associated habitat; material: faeces | place: Denmark | collected 2008/2010 ...
GGAGAGAAGAATTTTGCTTTTACAGAAAGAGCGGGAAGAAGATACATTTTTGCTGCATCTTCTTCCCGCAGGGACAGTGCCTAATTTATCAAATAAATTTTTCTATATATTTTTAATATCTTTACTCCCTATAAAACATAACCCTTAGATCATGAGAAGATTAGCTACTCTTATTTTATCGTTATGGGGAATTGCACTCTCCCATGCCGCTCTTGAAGTCCCCAAAGCTCTACCCGCAACCGATATTACTGAAAATTCCTTTACCGCAAACTGGCAATCTGTATCTCAGGCTTCGGCTTACAATTTGAATGTTTTTGCCTATAAAATGGAAGATTGCGGGACAGAAACAGTAAAAGTCACAGAAAGTTTTGAGGGATTAGTGCCTCGTTCTTCCGGGTCAAAACAAAATAAATACATAGACTCTAACCTATCCGTATTCCCCGAAAATTGGAAAATCGACGTGAATACCGGCTCTATTCGCCAATTATATACGACCAATGTCGCCGGAGATACCACATCTGTTTATTCGGGGAAAATAGCTCTTGCATTCGATGCAACAGGCGATTCGATTGTTACCCCTGTATTACCGGCCCCCACCTCGAAATTTTCGTTTTGGATAAAAAACGCCAATGCCACCGGAACAGTCGCAGTTTACGGATTTGACGGCTTTCAATGGCACTCTCTTGGTGAAGCCTCAACAATCAGTTATCGAAGTGGAGGAATAGCCGATTTTTCCGCCAATATCCCGGTGGGGTGTATTCAGTTCAAAATGATTTATACCGATGAAAATCCAGATCTAAACAGTCCCACGGCTATTGACGAAATAAGTTATACTTATGGCGGTATCGTAAAAACACGGGATTATCTTGTCAAAAACAAACGAATCACAGAAACATCAGCTCCCGTAACCGGACTCAAAGACAATACCGATTATTTTTACACGGTAAAAAGCACCAACGACTCTGAAACTTCTTTGGAATCAAATATGATTGATGTATTCGGATATGCAGGTTCCCTTTCCAAACCTGTACTCAAAGAATTCACCGATATTCAAGGGGGGCAATACACAGCCAACTGGAACACAGTCATCGGGTCCAACGGATATGTCGTTTACAATGTTTATACCCACATTGCCCAAAGAGATGAAACAAAAACCATTCTCCACGAAAATTTCGATGCTTTTACGGGAGGCACAATCGATCTTCCGGCAGAAGACGACGGTACAACGAATTACGACGAATATACAACTGTCCCTGACTGGTCTGTTAATTTCGGCTGCTGGACAGGAGGCATGCTCAGTGGTATCAATATTCAGACCCCCGTCATCAGCACAACCAATACAAATGGTTGTACAGTCAACGTACGAGTATATGGAGCCAAAGGAGATAAAATCGACTTTAACAACTACTACTCACAAGGTACTCCCGAGAAAATAACCAAATTTCTCACACAAGAAGGCTATAATAATTTGACAATAGACTTTAAGCATAGCAGTGAACAAATGTATATCGAATTATATTTCAGGCAACTCGATCCTATCAAAGAAATCTATCTCGACGAATTCACAATGACTCAAACTCTTTCAAAGGGAGACCGGTTTAGCTATAACTACGATTATACCCTCGTCGAAGGCCGCAGGACGAACAGTTATACTTTTACAGATCTACCCAAAGCATGGGGTGACCAATTTGCATTTCGCATGAGCGCCTATGCGGTAGTGGGCGACGATCTTTACCAATCTCAATGGACAGAACTGACAGAAGTTCCCATTCCCTCGAATATAGACAATACCCGTCGAGAAAACCAAGAGATCAAGGTTATTTCCTATCCCGGCAACACAATTATACGACTTCTTGTACCCCAAGAAATTATCATCAGCGACCTACAAGGTCGAATCGTAGCCCAAGTTCAAGGCGTTGAGGGAGATAACTCCATCTCATTGAAGCAAGGGATTTATTTGTTGCGATGTGGTAACTATTGTCAAAAATTCATCTGTCGATAACGAAGAAACGAGCAAAACGAAAATCGGATTCAACATTTAGTCGATATAATTAAAATGTTCACATTTAAAATAATACGAGATTACCTCCAAAAGATAATCTCGTATTATTTGTATTTCAACAACCCGATTACTTTTAAAATCCCGATAGCGGAACACAGGCTCGTATCGATTAACTATTATAACAAATTCCAATCTAAGTCCAGATTCAATCAACAAAAACTTTGAACTCGGCAACTTGCGTACCATCTTCACGGTGAAGGACTACGATATAATAACCACGAGAGAGGCTAATGTCCGTACCACCTATAAAAACATCTTCCGAGACGAGACACCCATCAAGGGCAAATACACGAGCCTGCAACTGTAAATTGTTTTTACTTCGCAAGAAAAGCGTATTATCCGAACTGTAATAGATCAACTCGCCAGATGTTTTAATCGATTCAACGCCAATGCCTTCCGTTTCTTCATTATCCACCCTCAATTTCATTCGGTTAAGGTCGAGCGTCAGAATACAATGATTTGTCTTGGGAAGCATAAACTTATAGTCATTTCCCTCCTCAAACGAATTATACTCATAAATAACATCATGTTCCTCGCCAAAACGAATAGGTTCATCTTTTGTCCTAGCCACATAACAACGTTCCCAAGTTCCTCTTCTACGAAGGAATTTGAAATCGCCGGCCTCTACATCTCCTTCCCAACGATATACACCCTCTGCGATCGGGGTCATCACCATAGGATGGGCATTATCCCAACCACAAGGCATAGCCGCTCCAACAGCAAAAACCGAAAGAGGAAATGGATTCTCTACCAAATCCGGTTCAAACTTTTCGACGGTAAGTGTAAGATTGAGTAAATCGACTTTCAATTCATAATATCCATCTCCACTTCGGTCAGCCGGAATAGTCCACTTATTATCCTCTCCATTCAAACGCATTTTCAAAGGTTGTCTCACCTTTCCCGAAATAGAAAAATCTCCACTCGATGCAGGGTGATATTTATCGTCCCAGCTCAATCGTTTCAAAAACATGAAACTACCGCACTCGTCACCCTCATCGTTATAGCGCATGACACCCTTATAATAGAAAATATAAGGATATGTCCGATCCACTTCTAAGGCTTTGGCATCCTGAAACTTCCAAAATTGAATCTCTCGATTAAACGGGCCTCCTATGATATACAAGTTTTTAGGCAATTCGAGCCGTTCAGCCTTCAAACTTTTTGCATTACCATCGACTGTAAGGGTCAATCTATATACATCGGTCTCGCTCGCATACCGGATACACAACCCTCGCTCGTCTTCACCGGCCTCTCGCAAAGGTATAGAATCGCCCAAAGGATTATTACTACCACATTCATGGACATACTCCGTTATACCATCGGTCAATTTAAACAAAACTTCCGGCAAGCCACCCACGTAAACAAACTCCTTTCCATCGTCTCCCACCGGAGAAAGCACGACGGGAATCTTTAATTCAGCCGTATCTCCAACAAGCCGCCAATCTGCTCTCGCAGTTAGAACAAATCCAAACAAGAGAAATAAAACGGCCATATTCTTGCAAAATCTTTTCATATTTTTCTCTTTTTATTATTCAATGATTACGGTTATAGCTGAACTGCATGCTCTTTTCGGTACGGAAATCACGATCTTTTTACCCTCGGCATCATACTCATAGACAGCATGCGTTCCATCGGAAAAAGTGACCTTTGTCGGAGCCTCGTTCCGAGCCAAAAATTCAAGACGATAAGCCCGTTCTTCCGGCATATCGTCGAATGATCCAGTACGAGGATAAATAGTACAAGAGGTTCTTCCGTCCTCGGTATTTTGCGTAATTCTTGTAAATGTACAAGCTGTTTCATAATCAGCGTTGTTTCCGGCATCCTCATAATAATTAAATTCGCCTCTGGCTCCGGGTGTAAACTGCAAAGTGAGTGTTTCAGGCCGTTTTTTCAGGTGCATCATACGAGGATAAAGCGGAATGATAGCACCCTCGCGATAATAATAAGGAATCTGTTCACGAGTGAACGAACGAGTAACGACCGAACCACCGTCGATTAACTCACCCGTCATCACTTCATACCACTTGCCCTCAGGTAGCCAAATATCTTTTTCACTGACATTCGTTCCTTTATCCGACGAAGTGACGGGGGCTACGAGTATATCGTTTCCAAACATATACTGTCCCTCATAACGGTAAGCCTCATCTGCTTCGGGATAATCATAATACATAGGACGACACATGCCCACTCCCGTATCGTACGACCAGCGTGCCATCGTATAAATATAAGGTATCAAAGCATAACGCAAATAAATGGCATCACGCATCTGCTCAAAATTAGCATATTTCCAAATGCGACGTTCGATATGGCCGGCAGCCGTAGCATGTGTACGCAATATAGGAGAGAAGACCCCGTATTGAATCCACCGCAAATACAACTCGGCATCGTTGGCTCCCTCCTGATTATGACCTCCTATATCATGACTCCAATAACCATAACCGACATTAGATGCGGTAGCTGTAAAATAGGGCTGAAAAGCCAACGAAGAAAAAGTCGCTTCCGAGTCTCCCGAAAAACCGATAGGATAACGATGATTACCCAACCCACCCCAACGATGAAAGATAAACGGCCGATTTTTTGCCTGCAATTTTTTATCGTTGAAAAACACATGATTCAACCAAAAAGTATTACCTAAATTCGGTTCATTCTGCGCAATCATCCACTGTTGCCAATCGACCCACCAAAAATCGACACCGATATTTTCATGAGGCCGTAAAATATGTTCGAAAAAGGCCTTGTAGAAATCCTTGTTTTCGATATTCCAACGAATGGTACCGTCTTCGTTAGTCAGACTATCGGCCTTTATATCGGAATAACGTCCGGCCAAATCGGCATACAAAGCATCATAATTATCCTCTTTGGGGAAAACACCATCGGCCGGATGCAAATTAAGTGTCGTATTCAAATTTTGTTCATCGTGCAACCAAGAGATAAAACCGGCAGGATCGGGGAAAAGAGCTTTATTCCAACTCCAACCGGTCCACTCGGTTCCATCGGTAGAACCGGTCTTACCATTACGATGCCAATCCATATCTATAACGAGTACATCCATAGGAATATCACGCGAACGTATTTCATTTACAATATCGCGCATATCTTGCTCGGTATAACGTTGAAACTTAGAGTACCAATATCCAAATACATAAAGCGGAGGCAACGGAATCTTACCGGCTATCTTGGTGAAATCGCCAAGAGCCTTTTTATAATCATGCCCATAACCCATGAAATACATATCAAGAGCGGCGGTATCCTTACGTTGAGCGACCCAATCCATACCCCCATTCGTATCTCTCTCGAACATAAGACTCAGACTACCGTCTTTGCGAGGTTCTCGTTCATCGATCACAGCCCAACCAACACGAGAAAGTAACCCATTCTCCAACCATTCACGCACATCGCCCTCTGCTCTATCCAAAGTTCTAGTCGTTCCTTTCAGATTATACGGGTCTTGTTTCCCAGGATACCACACCTCTTCGACCCCGTTCACATCGAATGTAATTTGTAAATTAGGATTACAACGATCATTACTTACCGGATATGTACCCAGTTTATAACGCAGTTCCAGTTTATCGGTTGTAAGATAAAGATATCCGTCACGTTCCTCTTGGGTAAAATTCGGAACCGGAAGATGGCGATTAATGACTACAAAGGACGCGCGATCCTCAAACTGCAATTTCGCACTATATTCTATACGAATCATTTCGGGAGTCAACACCGTAAAGCGCATGTTACCCGACTTCACAATAGCCTTTTCATCGGCCATCGAATTATCCTGCGCCCCGACAGTACACGCAATGAAAAGTCCCAAAATACTTAGGAGTACATGTTTTTTAATCATAAATACATAAATTTTTAATAGAAAGATTAAAGTCGCTCTACCATTATGACACAAAAAATACACATACCCCCTACATACCTGAAAAATTTTTGCTTTTACATGTTTTGTTATACAATATCGATAATATTTTGAATCGAATAAAAAAGGAAAGGGCTACATTTTGTAGCCCTTTCCTTTTTTATTTTTAAACCATTCTATTTATTATTCCGCTTCATACTCTATGGTGTCGCTTTCTGTATCATCGTCTTCCAACGCCTGAGCATCCGTTAAGATTGTTTTCACAAAGGTTGGTTTCTCATTAAACAAAACGATAGCAGATTGATTCCCGTCCGGAGTAATAAACTCTACCTGAGCGGCAACTCCCAAAACCTCAGTCGTATCACGACCGACATAGCGAACGATTAAATCATACGATTGTATATAATCGTCTACATTCGTGGCGACAAATTGATCATAAGCCGATTTGGCGGTCTCATATTCTCGAATATACGAAAAGTCCCTATCCTTGTCAAATTTTACGTAAGCTTCATGATCTTTGGGCAAACGCTCCATAGCCTGTTTATATCCTTCTATTTTCGAAGCATAATTACGGTCATTCCCATGTGAACGCATAGCCTCTTTCAATTTTCGTTCATAATCGGCACGACGAGCAAACTGGCTGTTCTCATCGAGTTTATAATTGTGTTCTGCTACCTCCATCTCATATTTCAAACGTTGTTCGGTAGAAACGTAGCTATCGATAGCCTCTTGACGACCGGCTCGAATACTATCGGCAACGGTCACTTCATGGAGAATTTCTACTTGAATCGAATCGACTTTCTCTGCGGATAAGTTTTCATCGGCCGATAGGACCCACGTTCCAGACTTCAACTCCGATTTCACATATTCTTTAAATGCACCGACATAATCTCCATCGGCTACTCCACCCCCACAGGCACATAAAACAGCACCCATTGCACACACCGGAATCCACTTACATAATAGTCTCTTCATATCCCTATAACTTTATTTCATTTCAAAAAACAGAAAAAACAAAAACAAATCTTGATAATATCGAAATACAATCCATTTCCATATTTGCAACAAAAATAGTACAAGCCCAACGCAGAAACAAGTTCGATTAGTAATGCCGAAACTCGACCTATTCTCGTATCTATTGCAAAAATAATGGATTATCACAGAATACAAACATTTATGCCTTAATTTTACATCTTGTTAAATTTTTAACAAACCAGAAATAAACCCAATATCCAATCTCAAACAAAATAAAAGTCTTTCAACATCACTTCTTTGGCTAATTATCTCAAAAGCTCTATTTTTGTAGAATAAAACAAGTAACACGACATTTTGGAAAATATCGCTATTAAAAACTATCTTTTACAGCACAACGTGCCTTGCATTACTCCTAAGGCCGCGCTTATCGATATGGACGGAGTTCTCTACGACTCGATGAAAAATCATGTCGAAGCATGGTATCGTACACTCACCCCTATGGGATTCAAATGTTCCAAAGAAGAATTTTATCTATACGAAGGACGAACAGGAGCCAGTACAATTAAATACTTGTTCGACAAACATTTCGGGAAACAGGTGTCCGATGACGAGTGTGCCGAGATTTATAAAATCAAGGAAAAACATTTCAACGCGTTGGAAAAAATCGTCCCCATGCCGGGAGCCGACCTTATGCTACAACGAATCATCGATAACGGCATACGCCCTGTACTAGTCACAGGTTCGGGACAAGGTTCTCTCTTAGATCGGTTAGACCACGATTATCCCGGTGTATTCGAACAGCAATATAAGGTGACGGCATATGACGTAAAGATTGGGAAGCCGAGTCCCGAGCCCTATTTAATGGGACTTTCCAAAGCCGGAGTCAAAGCGAACGAAGCGATTGTCATCGAAAATGCACCCTTAGGGGTAGTCTCCGGTACGACAGCACAAATATTTACCATAGCAGTCAACACAGGCCCCATTCCGGCACAAGCGCTTATCGAAGCCGGAGCCGATATGGTTTTCCCGTCCATGCCCGATTTCGCCAATTATGTCGACGAACTTATACACACGCTAAAAATCACTCGATAATATCATCTGTATGGAGTCGCAAAAAATCATATTCACAGCCACACCCGGCGAAATCCTTAAAAATATGCTCGAAAACTTTTCTTTCGATACCCTTTTTATACTCTGCGACACACATACCCAAAAATTCGCCCTACCCGAAATATCGAAAAACATATCCACACAAGCCCAATATATTACGATCGAAGCCGGCGACACCCATAAAACACTCCAAACACTCGTTCACGTATGGAACGAACTGAGCCATAAAGGAGCCAGCAGAAAATCGCTTCTTATCAACTTGGGAGGAGGTATGGTCACCGACTTGGGAGGTTTCGCCGCAGCCTGTTTCAAAAGAGGAATCCGTTTCATCAATATCCCCACAACCCTATTAGGAGCAGTAGATGCCGCCGTAGGAGGAAAAACAGGAATAAATTTCAACGGATTGAAAAATGAAATAGGAGCCTTCCGCCCGGCCGATACGGTCATCGTCTCTACACAATTCTTTCAGACACTGCCACAGAACGAATTATTGTCGGGATACGCCGAAATGTTGAAACACGGACTTATCGACAATCCGGCCACCTACCGTTCATTGCTCGATTTCGACTTGTCCATGCCCGATTGGGAAAAACTTCTGCCACTGCTCAAAGAATCGATACAAGTCAAAGAACGTATCGTCGCCGAAGATCCCTTTGAAAAAGGAATACGCAAAGCCTTGAATTTAGGTCATACCATCGGCCATGCATTCGAGAGCCTTTCACACAAGCGGGAAACTCCCATACCTCACGGATTCGCCGTGGCTTGGGGACTCATATGCGAATTACTACTCTCCCACCGTTATCTGAAATTTCCGTCCGAAACAATCTCCGAATTGGCAGCATACATCTATCGCCATTACAGAGCATTTCCCATTACCTGTAAGGACTACGAAACACTCTACGAGTTGATGACCCACGACAAAAAAAACGAAGCCGGATACATCAACTTCACATTATTACAAACCATCGGCAAACCGGTCATCGACTGTCACGTCGATAAGGAAGAAATATTCGTAGCATTCGACCTATACCGCGACCTATTTAAATTATAACCCCTACCGACTCTCTTGCAAGCGATTAGGAAATTTCGAAGAAAAACAGGAGTAAAAAAGTTGTTCAAAATTTTGTCAGTATAGAAAATACCACTACTTTTGCACTACCAATTCAGCGGGGTGTAGCTCAGCCCGGTTTAGAGTACGCGTCTGGGGGGCGTGTGGTCGCAAGTTCGAATCTTGTCACCCCGACTGATTTATAAAGCACTGAAAATCAATCGATTTTTGGTGCTTTTCTTTTGTATTTCTGATTAAAAACATGTTATAAAGCATTTTTATATAGCCTATTTTTTGTGTATTTTTGTTGCATTTCGGTGCATTCGGTTGCAAAACCGTGCAAATTCCGTGCAAAAAAACTTGTGAGATATGGCCTCTGTAAAATTGTATCTGGACACACGAACCCCCAAAAAAAACGGGACATCTCCCCTCAAATTGGGAATCAATCATAGGGATAAGCGTTTCTTGTTGAATCTTAATATTTCTCTATCGAGCGAGCAGTGGGATTCTGTTAACAACAAGGTAGTGGCTCACCCCCGAAAACAGGTACTGAATAGTTTTATTTCTCAGATTATGGCTGATGTGAATGTGTGTATACTTGAACTGGTAAGAACGGGGAAAATGGATCGCATGCCTCCGAACGAGATTAAAAGTGTGATAGTGGCCGCCATGCGGGGATTTGATCCGGAGGAGGACCCGGAGGCGGTGAAGCCGTCGTTTATGGATTATTTCAAGGGGTTCCTTGAAACCAAGAAAGGGAGAACAAGAGAGGTCTACCAGTCTACCTTTAATAAGATGTCGACATACATCGGGGATAAAAGAATCGATTTCGAGGATATAAACAAGAGTTGGCTGCAACGGTTTGAGTCTTATATGGAAGAAAGTGTACCATCGGTAAATGGGCGTGGTGTTCATTTGAGGAATATAAGGGCTGTGTTTAACGACGCAGTGGACAATGATGTGACCGTGGTCTACCCTTTCCGTAAATTTAAAATCCAGAAGGCGGCGACGGCCAAGAGGGCTATTACGGCCGAACAGCTCGTACAATTGATGGATTTTGATTGCGACAAGCACCAAGAGAAATATCGTGACTTCTTTATGTTAATTTTTTACCTAATAGGCATAAACATTATTGATTTATGTAATTTGAAAAAGGAGCAGCTTGTAAACGGAAGGATTGAATATATACGTGCCAAAACTCATAAATTATATTCTATAAAGGTGGAGCCTGAGGCGCAAAGTATAATAGATAAGTACAAAGGTGATGAATATCTGCTTAATATATTAGATAGGTATAAAAACTACAAGGATTTTGCAAAGCGAATGAATCAGAATTTGCGATCTATCGGCGAGGTGAAAATAGGGAAACATGGAGCTAAAACAATATCCCCGATACTGCCTTTCATTACCACCTATACAGCACGCCATAGTTGGGCGACAATAGCCCATAAGATAGGTGTCTCGAAAGATGTTATCTCGATGGCTCTCGGTCATTCTTTCGGTAATCGTACGACAGATATTTATATCGATTATGATTCTGAAAAAATAGATGTAGCCAATCGCCGCGTGATTGATTTTATCAATCAAATTAAAAATAAAAAAGCCACCCAAAATAGTTAAATGGGTGGCTGCGATATAGCAACAATTAGGATTCTTTGAAAATTCACTTTCAAGATTTTGACATTTTACTCTTTCTCTTCCAAAGTTACATCAATTCCTACGATCTCACAGTATTTAAGGAAGTTGTTCAAGTTGACATTCTTCCCACTTTCAATGGCAATGACAGTCCCAAAATTCATACCCTGTTTCCAGATATTATATTGGGTCAATCCCTTTCCTTCGCGAATCTTACGCACTTGTTTCGATAACTCTTCTATTGTCATACTCCTATTAATTCCTTCTTTATCGCCTCTAAAAATGCGATAGATGTTAATACCGTATTCCTATAATTATAATCACTACCGGCTGCAATCGCATTCTTACGACCGTTTAAAATCAGCGTATCAATGAACAACACCATTTGCCGAACCGTAATATTGCCGATGTCTGCCGAGAATGTCGATAGCGATGTATAATACTTCATAGCCCGTTTTAAAAGACCCCGTATTTTAGTCTTATCAGGATTTTTACCTGTAATACGCTTAATGCTTATCTTTGCGGAAATATTAGATCCTGACAATCCGGGCTCTATGCGGTAATCCTCTCCGACTTCCTCGACAATACCGTCTATATACTCGACTTTGGCAATGAATCCATTGTCTATGTCCGAGCAGTATATGAAGTCGACTTCTCCGAACTTGTGCGCCCGGTTATGGTCTACAATGAATAGTGGAAATTCCCTTTTCATTCTTCGTCCTCCTCGTTTTCCTCGTCGTCATCGACTTTAACAAGATGTTCAAGATCTTCGCTTATATACCCTTTATACTCCCTTATGGCTTCCAATTCCGAGTCGCTGAGGTCGTCTATATCCTCTATCTCGATAGTATAATATCTGTCATAATCACCATCGAAGTCTATCTCTCCTGTTCTTCCGTTCTCGTCGTCCTCACTAACGACAGTGCCCACTTCGTCTGCAATATAGGGTTTGCAGAACCTCCCATACTCGTCCCTGTCTTTCGTGAACAAGCGATCTGACAACATGCTACACACATCTGAGAATGTTTCTTCTCCGACAAATTCAACATGACCGGGGTTAAAGAATCTGCCACCTCGGCAAACATGAAATGATAATACCATTGTTCTTTTCGTTTCCATATATAAGTAATTTTTATTTATAATTATTTGGCCCATACTGGTGTATAACAATCTTCAAGATTTATGTTATTCTCGATCGCCGCACAGGCAAGTATCCATGCTTGCTTACTCGACATGTTGGCAATCTTGAAACTCGGATAAGTGCATTTTTCATCTATCGTTTTGGCCACATTGGAGGCAAACACATTCAACTTGATTATTTCGTTTAAAAACCGATAGAACGGGTTGAAATGCAACTCATACGAATTGTTATTATTCCATCTTTCATAGTTAGCAATCTGTTGAAGTCTGTTGGATAATTCCTGAGCTTCTTTGTATTGTTCTGTACCTTTCTGTAACATGACTCTATTTTAATTGGTTACTGTTTGTTTTTGATTACATGGTAAAGATACTCCATTTTATTGTATATACAAAATATTATAGTATAAATATTTCATGATTTATCAATATTTAACAAAACACGAATGCCGGAGCTTCTCACCCCGGCATTTCCCTATTCATCATTTGCATTTCCGAATATTCCTTTGAAATTTATTTTACTTCCTCTACATCGATATATTTTGTCTTGACGTTTTGACTTAATTTTGTAAGACTAACGTATAGTTGCTCAAAGTTACTTGCCGTATTATTTTCCGGGGTTTTAAGTTTTGACATGGTTTCTATAAACCGGGTTACCTTGTCTAAGTCTCTTGTTGTTTCTAATAGTTCTGCCGCCCGATTGAATGCGACGGAAAGAAGTGTATCGGCTGTTTTCTCCCTATCGAGTTTACCCTCACAAATGTTATTGGTAATAGCTATCTCATAACGTTCTTCTTGCTTTTTTGCCAAGTTTTGAATACGTGTAGGATTGCCTTTTTTCCACGTCGAGATGGTCGAAAAAGGAACCCCAAGTAAGGTGCTGATATAGGACGGACGTTCACCGGCCGCAAGAAGTGATAATGCTCTTTGCATGAGTTCCGGGGAATATCGTTGTGTCCGTCTTGGAGTACCTTTTGCTTTTTCGTCCATATTCGTAGTTATTTCGTAATTAACAACATTCTAATATACAAAGATTTGACAAAATATCGCATTTTTGCTCTTCGAAATAATTCGTAGTCATTCGAAATGATTATGGAGTGAAGGTGTCTCCTCCCCATAATTATACTTATTAAGCTCTCGCCATCATTTGGTTCATCAACGGATTTGTATTGTTATCTATTTGTTGCTGTATTTGCCCTAACTCTTGCTGTTCATTTCCTGCCGGAACCTGCCCGGCTTGTTGTGCCGATTGCATGGCGGCTAATTGTTGCATGGCTTCTTCCTCTTTCTTGTTTATGGATTGAAGCAATCGATCGGAGAATGGGAATGCGCCGTTTTCCAATAACTGTTTTACATCTATGGCTCCGGCTCGGAACAGTTCCAGAAGTAAATCGTTGGTTACTTGACGGAATGAGGGTGTAGACTGGGACTCGGTAATAGTGAGGTCGAAATGTACATTCTTTACTTTGTCGGGATCGAAGTATTTGGCTTCTTCGCTGTACTCATTACCGGATATGTTTACATATCTCTTATCTGAATAGAATTGTTGTATGACTTGCATGAGTTTGGTGTCGCGTTCTTCCCGGAAAGCGGTAAACGATGCCATGAGGTCGACCAGATTCGTCGCAGAATTTTGGGCTTCTTGTGCATATAAAGAGGCTGCCGTATTAGATGACGGGCTTTTCCCTTGCAGTGCGCCATGCACTCCCGAGATTTCTTGAAGAAGCCGCAATTGGAGATTGAGCATTTCGTATGCTCCCACATTGGTGGCATTGGTGCTTATCTGCTGCGGGAGGGCTCCATTGGGTTTTGGTTTGAACAATATGACTCCGTTGTATCTTGTCCACTCGTCGGCAATATCTTCGATTGTCATGCCATCGGGAATTTGGTCTTCGGGGAATAACAATACTCCTTTCGCACTTGCTCCCATGATAAAATCTACCATCGTTATCAAACGGTTGATGTACCGCTGCTGGTCTATGACGTCGGAGACGAAGCTATGTACGATTCCTCCGTTGAACGGGTATATGCTGATGGTATAGGGGTGTGACTTGTGCCAATAGGGTGTTTCCATTTCTTGCAGGACGTCCCCATAGGGGGATAGCCAACGGGCATACCAATATCGGTCGATGAAGTTCTCGGTCTCGATGAGTGGTATATCGTCTTGCGGTATCCCTTGCGAAATGCCTTGAAGGATTCGATCTTGGTTTATCCTTTGAATATTGGGTAATTCTTCATAATCTATTTTATAGTATGTTCCTTCCAGTGTATCGTGGCATTTCACTCTTAGTTTCGATTCTTTCCTCCATACTTCTATGACTCTACATAATCCATTGTCTCGTGGTACAAGGAAGGACAGGGACTCGTCGCTGCCGGGCATGAGGTCTTGATAGAAATTGGAGAGTGTGTCTTTCGTCGCTGAGACATATATCTGCCGTAGTTCTTCCGCTCTTTCGACAGAACCATGTGAAAAATTCGCCAAAAGGTCTCCTATGGATATGTCGTGAATTTCTCCGATAATCGAACAATCCCAATAACGGAAATCTTTCATGTTAGTATCGAAGAATATGCGGTTGTCGGGTACGGTCATGACAAAGGCATCTTCCTTGTTCAATGCGGCATTCCACCCATAGTATGATTTATGGGCGACTATTCCAGATATGACGTAATTCTCGAATGTACGTCGGTCGACCTCCCACATTTTATTTAATGAATAGGCATACCGCATGACGATAGTCATCATCTCACCCAGTTTCTGGTCGTCACGGTCAGAGGCGACACATACAGGCTCGGTTTGATTACTGCCGAACTGTCCTACAACAGTTTTGACGAGCTGACGAATCATATTGTTCTTTAAAGGTACTTTGCCTTGATCCCGAATATATTGTTCCTCACTTACATATTTTCTTTTATCGGAATCATATATAACATCGCCCCATTGATTGCCATAGGTATATTTTCGGCAACGCTCTGCATACATTCTGAAATTCGATAATGAACTCCATGCTTGTTGGGCTTCGAATAATACATCTAAGGCTTTCCCTTCTTTGGCCTTTACCGTATCTGTGATTTGATAGTACTCTCGGTCTGTGAGTTGTGATTTTCTGTATAGTTTCATTGCGCTATCTTTAATTCGTTGATTATATCGTATAATGTATTGTCTATTGTATTTCGGAGCGATGCTATCTCGGCACTTGTCCGAATGGCTTCGTCTGCTGGTAAATCACCAGAAACTAGATCATCTTCCCACGTCTCAGCCATTCCTTCTAACTTCATGAGGTTTCTAATATGGACATTAAGTCCATCATACACACTCTTGTTCAATACTTTATCGGAATCTCTCGTGTTCTCGATAAACTCATCAATAAACAACTCCTTTAACAATTCGCTATCAGCTCGTTTCGAATCTCTTGCTTTATTTGCAAATTCATACCATTTGCTTCTTAATTTTGCTTTGGGGATTCTGTCGTTCGCTTCCCCCACAGCCGCACCTATGATAGGCACATCAGATAAATCGAAATCGGTAGGTCGTCCTTTTGTTTTTGTCACCAAAGCGTCTACGGCATTGTAGGCTTGCCCGAGAACTCGGAAGAGTCCGGGAACGTAACCGAGATAAAGTTGTTGAAGAACTGCCGGATTGTTGAGTTTCTCCAAGACGGGGATTTGTTCGAGCCAGCCTTTTTCGGCATAGTTTCCACCTGTCATTTCGTTGACAAACTCGCTCCATTTGACTAGTCCTTTCGGAGTACTTCCGTATGCTTTGCGAAATTCAGGAAGATTTTCATTCCATGGGGTTTCTTTGTACAAGGGTCGTCCCATGAAGTTCTCATTGAATGCGATGTGCGCTATCGGTTGTGTCCATGTGGGTACAGCATTAGTCCAGCTTCCATAGGTTATGGGCACGATGTCTTGCCCTATCACGGCGAAAAAGTCGAGTGGTTTCACGGGGTCACTGATTAATGGGTGTTTTTTATGGTAACCTGTTATTATATCGGCCAGCATTATCCCCCATGCGTGGAATCCTCGCAAACTTTGAGCTAGCGGTATGAATATGAATTTGCCTTCTCCGACAGGTATTACCAAGTTGTTATATCGCTTTGTTTCGGGAAGTGCGTGATAGGCGTCTCCCCAACGATCATCGTCACCCGAGAAAATCGCACAAAGAAGGGAGTCGAGGAAACCGATGGAAATAATCGTTCCTATAACTTTGGCAAAGCCTTTCTTGTATTTCTTGATTCCCCTGTACAGGCGGTCTGTCCCTTGCAGGGAGGCATTGAGGAAGGCGTAATTATCAAATATCCATTGTATTCCTTCGTGGCTTCCCCGCCGGTTGAAGTTTGTGCTAACATTCTTGGCATCGGTGATTGCCGCATCTATTGTCTTTCCTTCCCTTAATGCGGCCACAAATTGATTCAAACGGGTGACGCTTTCCATAAGCCGGGCTGTATCTTGTATGGCTTTTACTCCTGCCATATATCCTTTCTTGATCGCTTTTGCCTGTTTATTCATATCGACAGTACCGTACTTAACCGCATTATCTATCGATTTACGATAATCCTCAACTGTATTCGCACTGATATATCCTGTCTCTCCTCCTCTCGATACAAACAGATAAGCGGCTATATCGTAGTCGGACTTGGAAATTTTACCTTTTCTGCCCATACGATCCAAGAAACTTTCTATTTCTTCAATTGTATATCTCTTGTTTTTCGATTCTCCCCGAATATATCTCCGCATGGCAGCGAATGAATCGGGAGCAAGTGCTGCGATCTGTCGGGCTTCGGCGATCGATTTCTCGGCACTGTTGTAAGCGAACGCCCCACTAAAATCCCTTGCAAAGTTGCTAAACAGGAAAAATGCCGGAGAATAGGTGGTATAGAATTGTGACAAGGCTCGGGTAGTTCTCGCTCCCAATCTGTTCAAATGACGAGATCCGTAAGTGAGCCACCCCGGTATATTATACCATTGGTCGGGTGTTTCTATCTTACGAGGCACATTTTTATCGAGGTTCAACCTCCCGTTTATTGAATTGGAGACAAGCGGGTTGGTAAACAGTATGGATACCTTCTTCCCTGCGACGAATACATCGACCGTGCTTTCTTCCATTTGTGAGGGGGTCTTGTGAACCGTTCCACGATTGGAGGGATAGGCCTTGCTGAATCTGGCCATTCCGCTTTCCAATTGTTCAGCGGAGGGGACTTCGTCTGTTTCCACCCATGTTTTGTTGCCGTGTTCGTCGAGAATGGGATTTCCGTTGGTGTCCAATGCGAGGATTTCGTACTTGGGTATGATCTGATAGATATTGGATATGGTGGTTATCTTTTTTATCTCGTCGGACTGTTTGGGCTTGTATTTGAGAATTTTCTCTTTCCCGTCTTTGTATTCGACCTCATAAGAATACCCGAACTTATTGCGCACGTCTTTACCGGCCAATAGGGTAAGCAGCCTTTGTTTCATTTTGTTCTTGTTGGCTCTCGCTATCTCGGTATTTGCCATAGCCATGATGGATACAAGCGGGTTGTCGGCTCTGCTTGTTCTTCCTTTGGCTTGTTTATTTACTGTTGAGCCGGGATTGATTCTTATATTGGAGTCGTACATCTGATCCATCGTTTCTTCGGAGAATCCTCTGAGCGGGACATAAAACTGGAACCTTTTCTTATAGGTATCGGCATCTTCTTTTGAAACGAGACCGGATTTTACAGATATGTCTAACGTTTTGTTCGTGGCTTTCTTGATTTTGTCCCAAAGGTTAATAACGGTATTTTCGCCTAACAAGGATTCGACCTCGGATATAAAATCTTCTGCCGTGTTATAATTTGGGGCATATTCCTGCTTGAATCTGTCGAAATAACCGGAATAGTCTCTGGTGGATAGTTCCTGTATGTAACCGGTTCTTTTCTTGTCGTAATCTTCGACTCCTTTGTGGGACTCTTCCCATTCTTCAAGTGCTTCCCTCCTCATGACTTGGTTACGTTCTATGCCGTGTTTGATTAGCATATAGTCGACAAGGGTATCTTCATCGACACCGTTTTTCCCATGTATTATCTTCTCATACAATTCGAGAAGCGGAAGGTAATAATCAGCATTGTATTCGTCTGCCTCGGCTTTTATCCTAGAATCCATAAAACCGGTGTATTCCCATGCATTCTCTTTTTCGGATATTTCTTTTCCAAGCGTAGAGGATATGAGTTTTTGAAGAGCTTCCAACGGTTGGTATCGATCAATCCAAACACGTCTTTCCATTCCCCGGCGGAGAGCTGCATCGAATATCATGGCTATATCTTGCGGCAGAGTTCCATTGTCTATCGAGTTTCTTATATCATCGGAAATTATGTCGTTATTGTCGAATATATAAGTCAGACAGTTTTCTGCTTCTTGGTAATCGGGGAAGCTGGCTATGTCGCCCGATATTTTTGCGCCATAGGCTGCTGGTGCACTTTTTCTTATCCTTTGTGATTGATCAGGAGACAATTGAGACAAATCGACGATTCCTTTCCTGTCCATAGATATTTTGATATAGCTCGAAACATCGGGTGCTTCCCTACGGAATCGAGTATTCATCGTTCCATTAGAATTTTCCCCGGTAAGTTTGGGATTCTCGAAGTTTTCTACTATATTTGTGGCAGTAGAAACTTCTGCACTTCCTTGTTTCACCTGTTCATCAGGCAAGACGAAAGCCACGTCAGCGAGATTAGTTCGCTGTTGGTCAAGGAAATGCAGGAGTTTTTCTTTATCTACATTTGTCAACTTCCCTTGATTTATCCATTTTACAATACTTGCTCCATTTTTAGGAAATACATTTCTTATACTATTTACTTCCAATACATTCCCCTTTATTTTCGGACGGATAAACATTCCTACAAGGAAATTTTCCCCATTATGTTCCAACACGGTCAATATGTTTTGCGATTTGACACTGTCTCCATAAGCGAAAGTGGCTATTGGATGGGCTATCGCATTAGGTAGATTTATCACTTCCGACAAATCATAATCATGTTTCCCCGAAGTAGACTTGTATTCCAATTGAGACGCAGGCATCTCTATCGGCAAATCTGGTATTCCAGCATCTCTTAAAAATTCGCTCGGTCTCCCCAATTGATACACATGACCTTTTTCCAATCGTCCCTCTATCTGTTGCTCCAATTCCTCGTTGAACCGTTGGTTCACTTCTTCCATCTCCTCGGCTGTACGGTAGCGTATATCGGCACTAGTCCCTGTATTTAATTTCGCTTTTACCCAGAAATTGTATTGTTCCCGAATATTGTCTATTTCCTGTTGAGCTTCGGTGATTTTGGCTCCTTCGGATACGTATTCTTCTGACAGGAATATACCGGAATCTGTCAAACGCCCAGACCATTCATCGACATATTCTTGAACGATTTGCCGCTTGCCTTCTTTTTTATTTATACCGAGAATGGGTATGAAATGGGAGGACATGAGCTTATCGGAAAGCATTCCATAATCTATCGGGAAAGGTGGTACTATCCGTATCGAGCCGGTGGCTCCGTTGTACCAATATCCTCCACCGACGGCTTTTATCAGCTTGGGGCTTTCCTGTACAAAATCACGGAAGATGGTCTTATATTGTTCTAAAACATATTTGTTTTGTTTTAATTTAGAATCACGAGACTTTGATTCTTGTTTATAAACGTTTTCATTTACACGATATTTATAGTATTCGGCTATTTGAGTATCGAGAGTGCCGGCCATTTCCGTACCTATACAATGGCTTAATTCCTCTATTAGTTGTGGAGAGGCGACATCGGGGAAAGGATCGGTCTTTGCCCCATCTATAAGACTGGAAACCTCTTTTTTCACTTCACTCGATGAATATTCCTTCATACCTTTGATTAGGTCGATTATCTCTTTGGATCGATCGCCGCTCAAACTTATATCTATTTCTACCCCTATATCACCACCGGGGAAGAAGGTGATTTCTTTTCCGTTTCCGATGGTATACATATTGTCGGAAGCCTCCATTCGTGGAGTGTGGTTGGCGAACCGTACTTTGAGCGTGTCGTTTCCTATGTTCAATTCTAGGTAACGACTTCCTGTTTTTGCCGTATGTGTTGTGTAGTCTTTTTCATCGAAATTTTCACGAAGGTATTTATCGACCGCTTTATATACCGAGGTGTGGTTTGTACGGACTGTCTCGATTTTAGAGCCGTATCGGGGATTGACAATGATGGTACGGAAGCGTATGTCGTCGCTGCCAGTGGAGAATGCCCCAGTGTTGTCATATGTATCTTTCAGCTGATTCGGATTAAAGCATGCGATGTAACCCACACCCTCGTCCGTACCGATCAATCCGTCATAGCCCAATTTTTTTATCTCGGCTACAAATTGAGGTGTTTCCGTTACCAACCAGCTGTTCCCGCTATTTAAGATTTCTTTCGCCGTTTCTACTGATACCGTATCTCCTTGTCCACCATAAAAACTCAGTGTTGGTATTTCATCTCCCAATGACGATAGAATAATATCTGCGTCACGCTGTGGAACGAACGGATTTTTTACATCAACAAATAAATCATAAACGTAACCCTCCTCTGTCCACTGTTCCGTGCCGTCCATATCGTCCGGAATAGACATAGCCCGTTTTTCTGCGATACTCCGCGCTTTCTCGGCATCGACACTTGTAAATATCATTCCGCTATATTCTCCACCTCTGAAAGTATAAAACGGTGCTTCTTGGCTTATATATGTTATACCGTCTTTCTGCCACCCTCTATTGGGGGTAATCTGGTCTCTACGAAGCGGTGTGCCATGAAAAACTACCTTCGGCTCCCCGTTCTCGTCGACAACTTTCGATGCTTTTTCCGGGCTATTCTCCCAATCACCGAACCAGTCTTTGAAAGCATTGGTGCGCACTTGTGCCCATTGCTTGGGTGTAAGGTTGGTGTCCGCTCCGTTTGGGGCTTTCATATAAGTGCCGTTTTTCAGTGCTCTTTCGATGATGGCTTGCTCCTCGGGGGTGTATTGGCTCGTGCGGTAGCGGGTGTGGTCGGTTATCTGCAAATCGTTCTCATTGAAGATGACGTAGTTTCGTGCTCCGTCCGAACGTCCGCCCGTGGTGGCTTGTGCAGGATATTTGATACCGGTGAAGCCGCATTGCAACAATGCCTCTGATGCTTCACGGTCTCCTCCAAGCAAGTTTTCCAAAGTCTTATAGATATTTTCTCCTCGCATTGACCACTTGTCTATTTCTTCGGCATTTACTGCCGTTGACGGAGCGATACTTGCATTGAAGTTGTCTAACTTATTCTTTCGGTAGTTCTCGCTTAAATAATCCTGTATGCGTTTTATCTGCTTTTTGGTTATAGGTTTATCCCAGTCCAGATAGTTCTCGCCAGTGTCGTCGGGAATTTCGACGGTATAGAGTACTCTCGTAGATACTTTTGAAATTAAATCTTCAATATGTTCCCATTCTTTCTCATACTCTTTTAATCTTGGTATTTCAAAATCAAAATCAGGGTCATTACGTTGTATTTCCTCTAATTCTTTAATTTGCTTTTTTAAATCAGATATGGTAGACCTGTTGTCTATATACAAATTAGGTTCGTGCCTTATTATATTTTTTAATTTTGTTAACTCTTCATATAAATAATCTTTTTTTGCCGGATCAGCTGCTTTCTCCGCATATGATTTACCTATGCCCTCCACTTCGGTTACATAAGTTCCCCAGCCATATGCTTGTGCGCCTTCTCCCGTGCCCATAAAACTATGGTCGAAGCGGTCGAACGAGGCTCCGCTACCGTGGTAGACTGTTCTGAAACGTTCATCGAGACTTTCCTTTATACGGGTGTCTGCGGCTGATTTACGGATAATATCGGTCGTGGAGTCCTTATCGGTGATACGGTTCTTTGATTTCCACAACAGATAGGCGATGTCGGAATCGGTGAGGCTGAGGTCGATGCCTATCTTGCGGAAGGCTTCCTTGATGAACCGTTTTATCTTGCTCCACAGCGAGGGGGTGGTGATTCCTTCCTCGGCGAAATGTGCTAGATACTCATCGGCGGCGGCTCTCTTGCCAGAGAAGTCGTTGGCCGCATATTGCTTCTTTTCCTCGTTGGTAAGGTCGCCGTATTTCTTGCCTTCTGTGTACGCTCCAAAGTAGGTTCTTTCCCTATCGGTCATGGAATCCCATACTTGGTCGCACAGCTTGTCGAAGTTTTCACGACCGAGCATGGCGGGCAGTCCGTAATGGGCTACGGCCTCGTGCAACAGCGTGCGTTGTGCGTCACGAATGGAGCCGTGGTTGGGAGCAACGATAACGATTTCTCCTGTGGTTTGGTCGTACCAGCCTTGACTCTTCAATTTCCTCGTGTAATTTTTCTCGGAAGGAGATATTTGAGAGACATCTCCCACAATCCGCACAGGGATATTGAGTTTCCCGGCTTCCCGCTCGATATATTCCTGTATCTCTTGCCTTCTCTCTTGTAGCGTTTTTTGCGTGGATAAGCGAGGTTTTTCTTGCTTATTTGAAGCACCTGTATTATCTTTACCTGCGGAAAAGCCGGTTTGGGAGAGAGCTGTGCCACCTCTCAACGAAGTTGTATCAGTGTCTGTCGTCTTGGTACTTGCCGGATTTTCTTTTTCAAATGCCGTCAATAACCAATTCTTTTTATTACCGTCCCATTCCAAACGAATGGTAGCTTTATGAGTGGTGCTTTCTAAATTTATACGGTTGGAGTTCCTTGTGGTAACCTGCATATCATTTAATATATCTTGCAGGTTGTCTAATACTTCGGGGTGATATTTTACCAGTTTTGCCAGACCGAAACCGTCACTATGTCCTGTTCCCTCTTTCCCCCATACTAAATCAATGTCCCCTACGTCTTTGTGGTATAAAGCGCCTATTGCCTCACCACTTTTCTTTTTCATTAGAAAATCAATGGCCTCTCTCGGTTTTCCCTTGAACTGTATATATATTTCTCCAAATGGACCTTCACCAACAGGGTCGTATTCCTCAGCTGCTCTGGCTTCTATTTCTTGTCGGGATAAAGCCGATTGGCTTCCGCCAAATTGTGTCTCATTCGTTCCGCTGCTTTGACTGCGTCGAATGGCTCTTTCCGCTTCTTCCATTCCTCTATCTTTTTGAGCTTCCGTTCCTCGCTCTCTTTGTGGAATTGATTGAAGTATTTCATCTTGGCTGTCGATTTGTTTTTCCTCTTGCGAAAATAATGAATTTTCTTTATTCGAATTACTTTCTCTTTCATTTATTTGAGTTTGCCCAGATGGGGTTTCGCCTGATTCATTGCGTCGAAATGCAATGTCGTTTCTTGGAGCCAAATCATCGGGTAAGGGTTCTTTATCTTTAAGATATTGTTGGTATGTACCCAAACGTTCATTCAAAGATTTGAGCTGTTTTTCCTTATTTACTCTCTTTACAGGAGAAATTTCTCTCTCTATCTCTTTTTCAAGACGGGCTATTTCGGATTGTGTTTTCTTTGTCCCAGCCTTCGCCACTTCTATCATGGCTTTTACTCCTGCGATTTCTTCTCCATATTCGAACTGCTCTCGCAAAGACATTTTCTTTTCGTCGACCTCTCCGTTGGACTTGCGATATTTTGCCCAGCGGTCTGTTTCTTCTTTCCCTTCTACATTCTGCTGTATTTCCCGGAGTTTATCTTCCACTCTTTGTGAGACCTCTTGTCGCATAGCTTCTTCCTCTCTGGTAAGTTGTTCTCCATTGGCTATCTTATTTGCTATGCGTAATACTGTACTATCTTCTACTGTGCCATCTTCCACAAAACGGGTATATTCAGAAGTATCGGTAATCTCTGATTGCGGAGCTGTTTGCCTGTTTTCCTCAATTGTAACTGGTAGTTTTTTTTCTTTTCCCTTTACATGGGTAATTTGCTCGGGTTTGATAGAAAGAGGTAAAGGGACACCATCTACTACATCTTCCACATCTACTCCCGAATCATCGATACCGATGATTTTCAATGTTCTTTCCACACCGGGGTTATCCGGGTCGGAATAATCTTTGAAGGTTACTACATCTCCTATCTCTAATTCGGACTTACGGTATAAAGGTTGTTTCTCAACCCCTTCGTCACGGGGTGACAACTCCCCTATCTCGCCACCGCTCATAGTAGAGGAGGGTGTTCGGCTTTGTTCATCGGATTCTACTTCATCAGCTTCGTTCTCTATCTGGCTTGCCATATTTGTTTTTGTGATGTCCTCGGCCATTGCACGTGCTTGTCCTACGGCATCTTCTGTCGACATAATGGATACGCTTCTTATGTCTTTGGGCGATACCATAATGGGAGTATTACCTATTCCTACCGGAACGGCTATAAGAGAGCCAGATTGCGTTGTAGTGGTATATTCTCCGGCTGCATTGGGTTCCAGTGATACGTTTCCTACCGTAAGTATGGCTTCACGACCGTCTAATAAGGTTACGGTTACTTTTCCTCCCATCTCTTTATTGATGAGTCTCATTTCTGCCTCGGCAGCTTTGTCCCCGGCTTCTTCGGCATCGGATTCGATCTTGCCGAGTATAAATTCATATCCGGTACGAGCCAGAACGAACCTTCGCAGCTCGTTCGCATCCTCTTGGCTCAGCCCATAGGTATTTTGCATCGATTCCACGAAATCTTCCCGGCGGTCCAGCGGCACATTGTCGAGTCGTTTGATAACGTCCTCGGACGAAAGTCCCTCGCCGAAGTCCTTGTTGTCATAGTTTCGTTTCGCCTTGCGGTAGTCGTGGTAATTGACGGCCATATTCACGGCGGCAGCCGCTTGGAATCCAAGCGACATGATACCGACGGCCATTACCGTTTGGAATTGCTGTTCCGGGTCTTTGATGTCCTCCCATTTGACGTCGCCTATCATAGAGGCGTTGAGTACCATGTTCAGCTCCTCCTCGGCGACCTCGGGGAGAAAGCCGTTGAAGCCGGTGATTCTCCCGGCTTTTCTTGCGAATTCTATCGACTTCCCCACCAATGGCTTGGTGAGCAGCTCTCGCCCTCCTTTGAACCGGGAGAGCAGTCGACCGAAGCCAAGCCCCATATATTTACCGGCAAATTCCGTCCCATACTCCAAGCCGCTCGCCCCAACTCCTTTCAAGAATGCGAGGCCTAGGCTTTCCCGGTTCTTCACTCCCTCGTGTTTATAGTCTGTTTCGAGGATTCCCTCGGGAGTCATGGTGGAACCTACCTGTATATCGTGATTGCCTACCATGCGGCTCATAACGTCCTCGGCCGTTCGACCTGCGCCCGATGTAAGCGCCATTACCGTACCTCCCACAAGGCCGTCCACGGCAGCATTGCTTATCTTGCCTGCGGCGTTCATGGCTACCCGTCCGGCTGCGTTTTTACCTGCATTGGCAGCTATGCGAGATACCGCTTTGGAGGCCGATTGGCCGATGATTTTCTTGACGGCTGTCTTCGCAGCCGCTTTGGTCGCAGCAGATGCGGCGGCTCCTACGCCTCCTGTCAACGCGAATTCAACCAAATATGGCAGGGATTCCATGGTTCCTCGCCCGATATTTTGCCACGTGTCGAGTTGCAAGCTGCCTTGTATCTGGTCTAACAGGGAGAAAGCGGACATGAGTTGCTGTTCTTCTTTGGTAAGTTTTTCGAAGCCTTCACCATTGTCGCCTATTTTATTGGCGATAGCAAGCACCCGACCCATGTCGATCGCGTCTGTGGCTCCCAGCGTTAAAATGCCGGAGTCGAACGAACGGGCGAAGGCGTCGGCGAAATTGGCGAGTCCGTTACCGTCCTTGCGCTTGTACATCTCTATGACATCACGAGCCTCGGATATGTATTTGCGTGTAAGCAGCTGTTCTTCGGATAACCCAGAACTCTTTTTTATCCTCCCTAATTCGTGTAGGGCATTATCATTTATAGCAGCATCTAATCCGCTTACAAGACTTTCCCTCAAACTAGGTGTTTTTACTGATGTCGATTTAATTCCTTGGTCTATATCCTCCTCCAACTTATCAAGCATGTTCTCAAATTGAAAAACTACGTCTTTCTCCAAACGTGTTCTGGCGTCGGCAAACCTATCTTCAATGGTTTTATCAAATTGAGATTTATATGCGTCGGAAACGGGGGTGCGGTTGGAGGAACTATTTGACACTCCTCTCCCTTCGGGTACTCCCCCTATATTGCCTTGCGACACAGATGGAGAGGGTGATTTACTTATCCAATTTTTATCGATTATTCCATCTGCTATTTGCTCGGCGGAAGTAGCGGCCTGTCGTACTTTTTGGAACAAGGGCGTATTTGCCGCCCCATATTTTCCATGACCCAAAGACTCTTCGTAATCGGCAATGCTGTTTTCCAATTCATCTTCGGATATAATTGTGTTTTGGGGATTTTGATTTGAAACAAATGTATTAGGTGATTCCTTTTTTGTTTCTTCCGTCACATACGACCATTTTTCATATCGCTGTTGGAACTTATTCCGCTTTGATAAAGGAATTGCATACTTTTTACCCTCACCATCGTACATTTCTACTTTTGACTCAGGATAGCGTCTTTCAAAATCTTGTATTTTATCATCAGGAATATTGTACCTATTCCCGTTTGCTCTGTATATTGGCATAATATTCTGTTAATCAATTATGTTTTGCGAAAAGTCATCATCTTGCGCATTGAGCTGCTCTATACCTTCTATATATAATCCTATATTTTCTGCGGCTTCCAAAACTTTTTGTTCAATCTGAGGATATTTCCTCATAAGAGAACCTATTTCTTGAATCGCAGTTTTTGCACTATTCGGATTGTTCCTTAACATATCGTCAATTCTTAACAACTGTTCCGAAACTGTGGTATTTTTACCATATTCATTTTTCATTTTCTCATCACCTAATCCTGCGTCAATAACAGCTTGTCGAGCTGCTTGAAAAAGACTTCCAGCAGAAAACGGTAATTCACTCTCGGAGATTTTAATTCGTTTTCCACCAGACAAAGGAATATCAGAACCTTTCTTATATAGATCGCTGCCTTTATTCTTCATAGATGCTATACCGTATTTCGTTTTGTTATTGTCGGCTGCTATCTGTATCTTCGTAGCATTATTCGCATCATTTATTGATTTTTTATTTGATCGCTCCTTTTCGCTCTCTCCGGCTTCAAATCCAAATTTCATCAATAGGTCATTTAATTCATTTGCCCGTTCCCACTCGGCCAAAGCTCCCTCATACTCTCTTTGTGCTTCTGCGGCTTGTGCGGCATCACGACCGACCTTGTCTTGGAATGCCGCTTTTAACAGGCCTTGATCGTACAACATCTGCATTTGGTCTCTGCGGTCGAGCAGATTTTGGAGGAAAGCATTATTGACAGCCGTGGACGGTTTTCGGGCGGCGGCATTTCCACCTGCGGCTACTCCTATTATCTCGGCTAATGTGGCTCCTACATCACCAAGTACGGCCAATTTCCTCCGATTCTCCACGATTCGAGGATCAATTTCTTCGGGTCGTTTGAGTATGCGGTTATAAATAGAAACAAAAGATTCGCCGGCTTCTGCGGCTTCTCTCATCTGGGCTGCCTGTTCCGGGGTAACATGGAACACTGGTTTCTCAGAAGTACCATCGGCACTTACACCGTACCCAGTAGTAGCGTCTATATAGGGAACGGGGAGTTTAGAACGATTGGCGGCTACTGTATTTTCCCATGATTGTTGCAGATTTTTACCGTCAACCAACGGCGTACCGTCTGTTCTCTTTCCACCGGAGGCAGTATTTTGCCAATCGGAATTTATAATTTTACTAACAGGAGAAACGACGGGTGGAGCAGGTTGTGTCAGATCAATCTTCTCCTCTGGCGTTTTTTCCTTCCATCTGTTTAATAAATCGTCTAATATTGCCATATCTTATCCATTAAATAGCGGGAGTGGTTGCATTTCCCGTTTTCTTATAATAGGGTGTAGTAAACAACGACCCGAGAAGATTTCCCGAATTGGAGGCTATTTGAGTCCAACTGGCTGCGTTTTGGGCATATTGTCCGGCTTTCTGTCCCAAGAGGTAGTTTTTCTGATTCAAATAGTTTGTCTTTGCATTGTCCTTGACTTGTTGTCCCATAGCGGCGATATTGCCGACGGTATCGGAAAGCGCACGGGCATTTACTTTTTTTACGGCGGCCTCAGCTTCGGGTGTGGCTCCCGTTACTACCGCCGAATTTCGTTGTGCACGAACAGCATCGGATAAATTTTTGCGGTATGTGCTCAATAGATTCTGTACGTCGGAGCGGTTCAAGATGTCTTGATAATAATCTTTCTTGAACATGTTTTCGTTTTCCTGTAATTGCTTGTCCAACTGTTTTTGCGCTTTCCTGTTTGCGGAAGCGGAGCCTAATCCTCCTGCGAGTATCCCGCCGAGAGATCCGATGAGACCTAATGTTTCCAGAATTGCCATAGAACTTTATTTTTTTATTGCAAAAATCGCTTTTCTCTGAAATCAAGGGCATACGTCTTTGCCATTTGTTTGGATATAACACTTAAAACGAAGCCTCCGAAATGGGCTTTTTGTGACGTATAACTGCTTTATTTACAACCTTTGGAGGGTCCATACTACCCGAGATGTATAGTCCTATCGCCCGGGACATGAGCAAGTCGTCATGTTTTCCTTCTATCGCACCATAAGCTCCATTTTTCTTTTTTTCATAAGTATCATGCTCATCAAGAACTTCTTCTTCCCGCTCGATATAGCCATTATCACGGATTATTTGTATCTGATTATTGATAACCATCGATTTGGTGGTTCTGTTGGTATGAAATCCCCAACGGGCAGGTGCTCCTTCTTTAATCTGCGAAGGAGGAGATTGCCGGGCATACAGGTTTTCATAGGAGGCTGCGACAAGGTCAAGTATATATTCTGCGTCTCCTTGGTCGGAAGCCTCCGTTTCTAATGTATTGCTTTCAAAAACCAGTAAAGCGGTATTATACCACAAGGCTATCTGGGTAGCCTTCCACGCCAATATATCGTGATCGATATGTCCTCTCCAAGAAGCGACAATCTCGGGTTTTCCTCCATACATAGTCCAATAGCGGTCTATCACACTTATCACAGACCAGTCGGCAGAATGGGATCGTCCTCCAATATCTACGGAAACAATATAACGATTGGATATATCGAGCTCGGTATCGGGTTTTTCCCATACTTTAAGCGAGCCGGTTGTATCTTCTTTGAAAGACAGTTCTCTTAATGAATCTTTCCCGGTTATAGAATGTGTATCGGACTGTAATTCACCCCTCCAACAAGGAGGCTTGGTATTTTCTCTCATACGGTGGATAGCGTAACGATCGAAAACTCGCTCTCCTGTGTTTGCAAATGCTTCTACATCGTCGGAAGGAAATTCGCTCATCATGTGTTGAGCATCTTGAAATGTTTTTCTTTTGTTTCTATACCATTCTATGGCTTCAAGAGTGGCTCCACTTTCCCACAAATACCATTCGTAATCGGTAAAAGAGGATATAAGCCGCTTGTAATCGCCGACAGGTGTCTGATACATTTCTATATCATACCAAGGAATAAATATAGGGGTCTTATCCGACTCTCCTTTTTTTGCATTCTCATATTCGGTATGAAAATAATCCCCAACTCCTTGTGCCGTAGATTCCATGACAATGACGGAATAAGGAACTAGGGGTATAGATGAGCTAATGGAAGCTATCAAATCTCCTGTTCGTTTTTCTTTGGTATCGGGATACAAAGCAACCTCGGAGAAATGAACCATAGCTATATCTGCTCCTCGAACAGAATCGGGTTTTTCTGCCGAACCTATTGTTACACGGGCATTTACTTGTTGGATATAAGATATATTCTGAGTTCTAGCAAACGGTCTCAATTTAAGCGGACTATTCAATATCCAAGAAGGATAATTGTCGAGCAGTTTGCTATACATTGCTCGAATATTGGAAGATGAGTCTTTTACATGCGCTGCTATGACGCTATTCCACTGATGTTTGTGTACAAGCTGAATCCACGCCATATAGATTTGTGTGAGCGTTGAACCTCCCCATTGTCGGGCTTTGAGTAGAATCACCCGGATTGGTTTCCCCTCACGACGTTGCTGTTCGAATAGTTTAAGAAGTTTTCTTTGCGGTCTGTTCAAAAGAAAGGGTATATCGACCGATGTTATCTTATCTTTTATCTTAACTGTGGCTATCGCCCAAAACTCAAAATCGTATTTAATCCGCAGCAAAAAAAATTGACGGTCTATTTCTCGAATAAGCTGGGGTGTGGCTTGTTGATGAAGCCCGTTTTCAAGAAGATTTTTATAGGATTTTTCTTGGGAAAGTATCTGTACCCAGCCATTTTCCTCATACATATCGGCGGGTATATGTAGAGTCCCGAACTCTTCGATTTTTATTTCTTTTCGGGGTATTACATCTGACCCCTCTCCCGTTACCGGATCATACGGTTCCGTAAAAGACATTCTCCTTTTTTTGTTCTCTGCTATTATTTCAGAGTAATTCATTCGATGCCTCCTTCCTTTTTTGATTGAAAAAAGCATCTTTTCTTCTCATGGCTATGATATGCCTCGCCGTACGAACAGAAATATAAAATTGTGGAGCCGGAGAACGAATCGCCCTTCTGACTGCTTCTGAAAACGATATGCGATCATCACCGGCTTGAATTTCACAGGCTTTTTTGTATAGGTCGATGTACATCTTTTGCTTTATGGGACAAGATGTTATTCGTTTCCCTTTTTTTATGTTCAGAAGATTGGTTATGGCTTTTTCATTACCGATATAAAACCGCTTGGAAGGGGATTGAATCGCCGCTTGATAAATGTAATCACACATTATCCCACCACACAAATTGAGGGTGTAGTAGAACGTGTCACAGAACTCTCGGTCTCTGCTTTCTTGATAATCTAATGTAGGCATACGCAATTTGATTTGCGTATGTTGGGTATCGGTTTGATGCAAATATAAGCTAAAAAATCGATTTTGCAATGACGTACTGCCCTAAAAATCGCACTGACCGATTTTGCAATGACGTACCGTCCTAAAACTATGAAAATGAGATTTTTGTGTTGAGTTTTTTTTGAACCCATCACAAAAAATCGTATGGAAAAAGATAAAGAAGAAATTACAGCACAAGTTGAAACTCCATCTGGAACAGTAGATGAAACCGTAAAAGCCGAATCTCCTAAAAGCGGCCGATCGGTATGGGTAGAACGACTACGTACGACTTACCCGGATAAAGATGTAGACTATGAAAATGACGATGATGCTTTCTACTCGGGATTAGAGGATTTTTATAATACCAGAGAGGATAGAATCAGAAAACTTGACGAGGGTAATAAATCTCTCACAGAAGCATTGGCTCGTGAACCGGAAGCGGGATTATTTCTAAGTGAATTAATTGCAGGGAGTGAAGTATTACCTGCCCTTGCAAAAAGTTATGGAGATATTCTCGGAGCTGTCTCGGGTGACGAAGAATCCATGAAAAAATTTAATGAAGGACTTTCGGCTCGTCGGGATTCTGAGAAATCATTTAACGAAATCAGAGCAAAACAAGAGGAAAACGCAGCCCGTAATGCAGAGACTATCGGCTCGTTTTTCGAAGAAAAATCGGCCGACGACGCAGAACGGACGGCCTTTGAGGATTTTGTATCGTCTCTGGCCGACAGCATTTTCACTTTCAATTTCGACCGCCCTACCCTCGATGCTCTTTGGAGGGCATACAAACATGATGAAGACGTGACCGAAGCGGCCACTGTGGCGGAAGTAAAGGGGAGAAATGCCAATATCGAACTCCAAAAAAGGAGCGTAAAGAACGACGGGACACCCAATCTGAACAGGGAATCGTCAGATAGGATAACGGCGAATGTGACTGTCCCGAGGAGTAAACGAAGGGGGATTTTTGAAAGAGGAGAAATTGTTTAACAAAATAGGTAAAAAAGATGAAAATTTTAGGTAAAGAAGTGAATTGGAAATATATCGCTGTCGCCGGCGGTATTGTGTTGTTGTTTTTATTGTTGTGCTCCTTCGGGTTGTTCACATCAGGTGAAACGGTCATCGGACTGGCCGCAACGGTTCCTCTGGCAGGAGGTGGTGTGAATGTTACAGACGAGCCGGTATCGGCAGACTTGACCAAAGAGGTGTCGCCGGATTTGTTGAAAGCGCATATAGACAAGGAGGTTTGCCGGATTATGCCTTCGTCTACACCGGTAGACACGGTGAGCCGCAGCGGTCGGGTGATTTCGGTAGGTTCCCGTGAATATGAGTTTTATTCGTTGGACACCAAACCGGCTTTGACAACCTTGAAAGCGAAATATACAGAAACGGCGTCGGCCGGTGCGAAGCTCGACACGGCGAACAACGATTATTTCGAAGTTTCGGACACGATAAAGGTTATCGGTGTAAAAGGTTATGACGAGGGAGGAACTACTGAAAAAGACGAGTTGGTTCTCTATGTAATGAGTAAAGATGCCGACGGTAAACTGAATGTCTTGGCGGTGAATGGTAAAAAGAGCGGCAGCACACCGGGTATAGTACCCACCATCGAAGCCGGAACTGAACTCCTGCGAATGGGACGAGCCGGAGCGGAGAAAGATGCACAAACTGCACAATTCGAGACCTTGCCTACCAAAGAACAGAATTATGCCCAAAAGTTCTGTACGCAAGTCGAAGTTACCGATGTATATCAGGAATGGACGGAAAAAGAAGTCGATTTCACGTTCACAGACATGGAACGCGATGCCATTTGGGAAATGAAGCGAGGTATGGAAATGAATTTCTTGTTCGGCAAAAAGAACAAATTACGTGATACGACCAAGAAAGAGGACGTGTGGTTTACTGAGGGCATCTGGTGGCAAGCCGGTAAAGACTGGACTTATGACGCATCAGCAGGAATGACCGCGAAAGATTTGATAGCTCTCTGTAAAACGGCTTTAACGGGAAATGCAAGCAGTAAGAAAAAACTGGTTTTCGCAGGAAGTGATTTTATCGAACAAGTGACGAACCTTGATATTCAGAAAGTCATGCAGGGGGATCAATACAAAGCCGAACTTGGGCTCACGTTCGATTCCATTCACTCGAAATTTGGAGATTTGTATGTGGTCTATACAGAATCATTCGATCTGGCAGGCATGAGCAAATGTGCCCTTGTGGTGGACGATAACTATTTGACCAAATTTGAATTCAAGTCGTTGTCGAAAGAACGCAGGGATTTCAAAACTGCGGGTATACGTGAGACGGAAGGTGAATTTATCCAAGAAATTTCTGGCATTGTATTGAAGAATCCGGGAGCTCACGTTCGTATCACTCCGAAAGCTGAATAAAAAACAAACAAGGGGAGTATCGATGAAAGATACTCCCCATAAATCATAGAAGTTATGTTGAAAGTATATAAAACCCAGACTTACCTGAGCATGCCGATAACCGTGAAAGGTAAATCGGTACGCATTGAGTTCAGAGGGAATAAATTCACAGGCGGATTTTTCTCGACCAAAGACAAAAATGTGCAGAAAGCGATAGAGTCTTCTAAGGAGTTCAACAACATTATATTTTTAGATGCTGTCGAGGAAGAACCTGTAAAAGAGAAGGAAGACAGAAGGGTAAAAATAGAGTCTGTAAAATCGTTTCAAGAAGCTGTCGAATATCTGAAAGGTGAGGGAATTATCGCTAAAACGCCGGAAGAAATCAACTCGGCAGCCGAAGAATTGAACATTTCATTCCCTAATCTAAAATAACCCCATGCAAATATCCCGATTATCTTATCTGGTCAAGGTCGTTATCGATGAAGTCACTCCGTCGACCGTCGAAATTTCATACAACGACATGCCAATAGATGACAGAGTAAACAGCCTTGCGGAGTCCTGCGCAAAAGAGACCTTACTGGCTTCTCCACTGAGATATTTGCCTCACAAAGATATACCGGGAAATGTAGAAATATATGGAGACGGGAGTGGATATGTGCTACTCCCCTCCGATTTCCTACGTCTTTTTTCTTTTAAAATGGAACTTTGGAAACGTAGGGTAAATAATAGCATAACGGAGGAAAGTGAAAGTTATCTGCTACAAAAGAATCCTGTCACACGAGGAGGTATAAATTTCCCCGTATGTGCAGTGGTTAATAGTGAAAAAGGGCTCATTTTAGAATGGTATTCTGTCCCTTCTTATGTAAGAATGCCCAAATGTACGGAAAAAAGATATGTTCCCATACCTGAAATAACGAACTCTGAAATAAATATTCCACAAGGGCTGGAAATGCTCATGGTATATATAACAGCCAAAGAAGTACTGATGAGTTTACAACAATATGACATGGCAAAAGCTACCGAAGAATTGATACTAACGGAAATGAAACAATTATCTATATAAATCGACATGTGTAGAATATTCAAATGCAATCGAGCCGGGAAATATATCGGTTTTTATAACAGGCTGGAAGATGCCATGCGGGATAATCCGATGGCGCAAAGGGACTGGTTTTTCACCAACGGGGAAACATTGAGCGTTTGGATGTTCGACGGGAACCGCTGGCTAGATACCAACAGGGCTGTCGGAGCTGTGAACATGATCGACAACCCGGAAACATTTGTTCCTGATGTTCTGGCGGGTGAAAGTAAGACTTATTTTTATATCGCCCCCCAAGCAGGAGAATATACCTTCACTAATTTTGGAGGGATTTCTGTATCAGTAGAAAAACCTAGTCTTATATCTATGGATTGGAATGGGATCGAATGGGGCGATACAATCTGTGAGTTTCCTGTTCATGGAGAGGAATTATTGCCGGAGGTCGAACTAAGATTCGTGAGTTTACCTAACGACGATGTGAGCGAAGTATACGGTAGCCGTGAATCTAATATTATAAAAGATTGCTATGTGGAGTTTCGAATGTCGCAAGGCTGGGATTTTATCAATCGAGAGAAAGAAAATATTTATTTGTGCCTGAACCGATGGAAGAGTAAAAATATGGCACGTAAATCTACCAGCCTCAGAAAATGGGTTACGGTTTATGATTTCTTTAAAACAGGAGAAGGCTTGTCTCATTGTTATCCCAATAAAGGAGAATTTCTGAACGGTTATTATAGATACGAAATGAAAGGGCTTCCTTTTTGGACACAATCTAGAATAAAACCAGTCGCACTCTCGGATTTAATTGTAGGAGAATATCATGGGGAATGGATCAGGATACCTTACTCGATGGAAAGCATTATGCGTAGATTTATATACATGCGTAATCAAAAAAGTGAACACGATTGGGAGGTCGTGCCTCCTCAAAAATTTTTCGATTCGAGCGGAACGAGTGCTGAAATGGTTTGTTCCGGAGGAAAGATGAAGATGTCACATGATGAAGGACATGCTAACTTTGTCAGTCTCACTTTGGGATTGTGTTTAGCTATAAAAGACTTATCGGTGACTAATTATGAAAAATGGATAAAAGGCTGTATGACGGCCTTCTGCGGAAGAATGGGTTATACTCAAAAACTGGGATTGTTCTATAATGCTACTTTATATGGGAAAAACAGGTTTGTTAAATAACGGGAGGTGCATTATCTATTTTTTTCTGCTCCGGCAGGAATTGTAGGAGGAGTTTCTGCTCCGGCAGGAATTACCGTTTCATGCACTTCCCTTTTTATATGTATAAATTATGGAAAATATCAAACTACCCTTAGATTTGAATCTAAACCCTATCGGGTGTTTATGCCCGGAGACGGGCGGAACCGTGGAGCCGGGAGTGGACTATACGGCGGAAGAGCCGGGCGTGTATCGTATTCTTTTCGCCGAAAGCGGAGAACCGGGCGAAACTCTAATGGTTCTTCGTATTCTTTTGCCGGATAGGGCGAAATACATAGAATTTGCCGGGTTCGTAGGCACGATAGAGTATATCTACCTCCCCAAGGGGGCGGTATTGAAACGGACAAACGAAGAGGATTTCCTTTACATAGTTAAAATGATGTAAGCCATGAATGTAGGAAGATTGGGATTGGTTCAAGCCGGGCAACCTTCGAAGCAGTGCCCCACGTGCCCCACGCTTGCGGAGATGACAGCCGATGCCACGGCCACGGCTGCCGATATTATGGCTGGAAAGACGGCGTATGCCATAGGCGAGAAGTTGACGGGCACACTCGTACCCGTTACCAAAATCGACGTGGCGGCGGAGGGGATTAGTTTCGGATATTCGACTTTCGAAGAAGTTCCCGAAGTATTCGATTTCTCGAACATAACGGATATTGCAAATTTATTTTATGATAATAATAACTTAAAGTCTATCCCAAAATCTTTTGATCTAAATTCACAACGATTATTAAACGGTACATTTAATGGCTGTCGTAGTTTAGTTGCAGATTTAGTCTTAAAAAATTCTGTGAATGAAGGAATATATATGGGATTTAATGGCTGTGAATCCATCATGACGGTTGAAATAGATCTGCCCAATGCAACTACTATGTATTTTGCGTTTAATAAATGTCTTAGTCTTATATATAAAGGGACTATCAACTTACCTAAATGCACCTCTCTCTATCAGTCATTTTGCAACTCGCAGGCATTAACGGAGTTTCCGAGGATAAATGCCCCTCTTGCCCAAAATTGCAGTTATACATTTTATCTGTGCAAGAATTTGACAAGTATTCAAAACTGGGATTTTTCGAACGTGACGGAAGCAACCAATATGTTTAAAGAGTGTTTTGCTCTGTCGTCGATAGGTGATGTGATCTTCTTACACACCTCTCTATCGCTGGCAGATTCCCCGAATATCGATGAAGAGACTTTGAATCTATTAGGAGGATTTGCCAATGCTGCCGGAGAAAGTGGTGTAGCTCCTTTAAAAACTTTGGGACTACCGGCCGCTACGTTGACATTTAACACGGCTGCACAAACTTATTTGGAAACAGAAGGTATCATAGCGAAACTGACAGATGAAAATTGGACGGTTAATTTCGCCGATTCGATGTAATGGATAAAAGAACACAATCAAACAAAACCTCATAAAAAACAAATACCCATGAATATAGAAGAAAAAACCTATCAAAAGATTACTCCCGCAACGGAAGGTAATTACCTGACTACCCACCAAGAAGGCGGCGATATAAAGACTTACGAGGGAGTAAAAGCGATGTACACGCCGGCAGACTTCGACTCTTCAACCGTAAGGGAGATTACACCGGAGCAACATCTAAGCTACCAAAAAGCCAAAGAACAGGCTTTGCAGGAGGAAATACAAGCGTAGCATATTTAAGATTATAGGAGATTGATCGATGAGTGAAAAAGATCCCATAGTGAAATACTCGTGGGAGGATATTAAGTTTACCATTGGCTTTGAGGACAAGAACGGGAGTCCAATCGATGCCGAGACGAAGAAGTTTAAGTTCATCTACAAGGACGAGGCCGGTTGTTGTTGCGAAGTGAGCTACGACGGAAAGACACGTAAAAACTGTGTGTTCCGTGACGGCGTGCTGTACGGCATATTCAATTCCGGGACTTTCCGATATGGCTTGCTCACGGTCGAGAGGCACTACTGGATAGAGGATGCCGATTTCGATGACGGCAAATGGGACTATGGCGATGTTTACAAAACCAATATAATCATCAAGTGATATGGCAGATAGTGATTGCATAATCGTTCATGAGCAGGTGGTAGTGCCTGATGCCGTTGTGGTGGAGGAAATGGTTGCCTTGCCCGGTGAAAAAGGTGACAAGGGAGACCCTTTTACCTACGACGATTTTACGCCCGAACAAATCGCCGAGCTTCAACGTCCTGCGACAGAGGCGGCGGCAGTCGCCAATCAAGCGGCTGAAAAGGCAAACAAGGCGGTCACGGATATAAAGGTTCTCGGTGTCACGTTGACGGCAGAAGAAGCAAAACGGGAATCTGCTGAAAGCAGCCGTACCTCGGCAGAGAGTGAGAGAGCCGAAGCGGAAGTTCAAAGAGAGACGAGTTTTTCCCAAATGCAAACTACGCTCGAAGGACTTATTTCCGATACAAACACAGCCACATCGAACGCCAACACAGCGGCAGGAAATGCGGAGAATGCCGCAACGGCAGCGAACAACTCGGCAACTCTCGCTAATGCGGCAGCCGATAAAGCAAACCAAGCGGCGGAGAGTATCGCATACAAAGAGAATGGTTTTTATATTTCCCATGCTTTTCTTGAAGCCACAGATTTAAGGTATATAGGATTCAAAGAGATAAAAAACGACAAGACTTGTTACCTGCTTACGATGGGCAGGTGCTTGAAGTTTTCTTTGGACACTTACGAGGTGTTTTGGGACGTCAAATTGGAGGGTTATGGAACACGATGGCACGAAGCGGCTGAACAATTGAGGGTAATTGATGATACCGTATATATTATATGTTGTAAATGGAACGACAATAATAATGGTATTTGGCTTATCAGACTGAATGAGGAAGACGGAGCTTTTATCTCCGAGGAGCTGATACCTATTCCTGTTCAGTATTCATACGCTACATTCAATAACAAAGAAGTCTTAATTACAAATGATTATATATATGGGGTCGATAGTGTCAATAAACAGATACTCCGGTGTTCGATGGAGGACAAGTCGGTAGAAATTATCGATTCCATAGACTCTGCCGTATCCTTTCCCGTATTGGGGGACAGATGGATAACCCTGCTAGATGGAAGTGTGAAGTATGCACTTGTTTGGATTTCTGCCAAAAACCATATCAAGATTGTAGATGAAGATAATAATCTGTACTCGATAGAGCTGGCCTTCTCAAATGACACACAAATTACAACATCTCAGAATACATATATTCATAACATAAATTTCAAAACACTATATATTAACTTTATTAAAAGTCCGTATAGACATTCAGTTCATTTGACGGACGGAGGAGATAACTCCTACTCTGCCGAAAATATCGGTGTAAGGAACTCGTATCAAAATTTCCCATACACCACCGAATTTTACGGAAATAGTATGACAACACCAGATACCATTGTAAGTACGAATATTTTGAGTACGACAAACGAAGGGTTTTATAGACCTATTACCAACAAGGCCTATATTTTCATGTCGAACGATCCAGATATGTTACTTGCTGCCAACCTTTCTACTTCAAGAACCGGCGTAAGGCGTCAGATTGAAATAATCAATCCTATTTAATTGAATAATTATGTATATAGATATTAAAAACGAGAAGATTATAGGCATATACGCCGACAATGAGAGAGAAGGGTTGATAGATGTCGGTATTATCCCATCTCCCGAAGAGATACCCGGAAAAATACCCGTGATGTATTACCGGAACGGGGCGATAGTCTATGAGTACGAGGAAGCACCGGAAGCGACGGATAACGGCACGGAAACATCTCCCGTACCAATGGACTACGGAGAAACGGTAAATGGATTGATCCGTCGGAAATATACCTTGTCGGAGGAGTTGGCGATACTTCGGCAAAGAGATACGAAAGCAGAGGAGTTCAAGGCTTATAACGCCTATGCGGAATCCTGCAAAGAGGAAGCCAGATTGTTAATCGAAAAACAGAAACATTGATATGGGAGGGATAAACGAGGCTACGGAGGTAGCCAGAGGGATAAGCGAACAGGGGTTCTTGGTGATGACCGCAGCATTCTTCTTGGTGTTGTCGGCCATGATGATGGTGGCCTGCTTCAAGTGGTTCAAATCGATTATCACCAAGAGTATGGAGGATTATGGAGAATCCCTGAAAGAGCTTATTGAAAAGACGAACGACCAGAATAATATGTTGTCCGACATATCGGAAGGTCTTAGACCGGAAACGCAGCTTCGGATAAAGAACATGACGAGTGAATTTTTCAACCTTTCCGCCAGACGGGTTTTGGAAATTATCGAACAAGTTAGGAAGGAAAACCATATATCCGACAGGAATAGGACGCATGAAAAAATTATCGGAAATCTCACGAATCAGTACGAGGACAGGAACAGCCGTTTCGACTACTTTACCTATCGGGGTAAACGTCTTTCATGTTATACCAATCCTGAATGGATAGACTGGGTGGCAGAGGTTGTCGAGAACGAGATATATGCCCATACGGTGAACGATGACAGGGCTAAAACCAATGTATTTTCTGTCTATGACCGTATCAAGCTCGATTTTTATCACCGATTAAATAACGAATAATATGAAGAAAATTTTGGAGAGAATCAAAGGGTTGTTATTGTCTATTCCCCACGACAAGCTGCTGCATTTTATCGCAGGAGGTGTCATCGCCTCTTTCTTCGCCATCGTGATAGGTGCGACGGCGGAATATTGTGTGCTGTTCTCTGCCATAGCGGGCTGTATCAAGGAGGCTGTCGACGAGTGGAGGAAGCCGGGGGCTTGGTCGTATGCCGACCTGCTGGCTACCATACTGGGCGGGCTGGTGATTCAAATCGAGGTTTGGATTGCCTGACGAAAAAAAAATGAATTTTTATAACCCGGCGACGGGAAAGCGTTCTTTGACTTCTTGGAATCACCGTTTTAATGTTAAATATTGGGCAAAAAAGAAATTTTATTTGCAAAAAGAAATTTTTATCATTATGTTTGCAGCAACATAATTATGCCTTTGGCCTACGTTTGTCCCTTCTTAATAACGGATAAGCTTTACCAAAGGCCATTTTTTTTAATTTAGGATAATGGTAAATCATAGAGGAACATCTTACACAGAAACACCGATAAGAGTAGCTATTTTAATTGATGGTGGATATTTCATAAAACGATATAACATACTTTATAATAAATCCGGTAAAAAAGAACCAGAAACAATAGCTAACGATTTATATACAATTTCACATTCACATGTAGGAAAGAATAACTATCTATATAGAATATTTTATTATGATTGTATTCCTTTCAACAAAAAAATCCATAATCCAATATCAAAAAAATGTATTGACTTCTCTAAAACAGAAGAGTCCATACGCCGTAATGCATTGATAAATGAATTAAAGAAAAAACGGAAGGTTGCATTGAGACTTGGATATATAAAGGATTGCAAACAATGGAAATTGTTTGACAATGTAATGAAATCCTTGTTAAGAAAAGAAATATCAATAGAAGAAATTAAAGAAACCGATGTTTATTACGAATTAAAGCAAAAAGGTATAGACATGAAAATCGGCGTTGATATTGCTTCTCTTTCATTAAAAAGATTTGTCGATAAGATAGTCCTTATATCTGGGGATTCTGATTTTGTACCAGCAGCAAAGCTAGCAAGGCGCGAAGGAATTGATTTTGTTCTTGATCCTATGCACTCAGAACATATAGAACCGAACTTATATGAGCATATAGATGGATTGAAAAGTATACCTATGTATTATCAAAAAGAAAAAGGAAATAAAAAGACCCTTCCTGAAAACAGAGATTAATAGTTACATACATTCGTTACAAGCGGTGATTCTAAAAAAGTCACCGCTTTTTTTGTCGCCAAAAATGAAGAATGGATATGAAATACTTCACGATGAAAGAACTCACAAAGAGCTCGACGGCCGATAAACTGGGCATAGACAATACCCCGACGACCGAAGCGTCTGTTGCGCTGTCGAACCTTGTCACCCATGTTCTAGACCCCTTGCGGGAGATGTACGGGAAGGCGATAACCGTCAATTCGGGCTATCGTTGTCCCAAGCTCAATGCCGCCGTGGGTGGTGCGAAAAACAGCCAGCACATGAGGGGCGAGGCGGCGGATATAACGGCAGGGAACAAGGAGGAGAACAAGAAGCTGTTCGAATTGATTCGGGATAACCTTCCCTTCGACCAGCTTTTGAACGAGAGCAATTACAGTTGGGTGCACGTGTCTTATGTGTCGTCATCGAAGAACCGGAAACAAATACTGAGCCTATGAGACACATCGTATTCCTATTGTTGTTTTTGGCCGGCTTGGCTGCGACGAGTTGTACCAGACATGTGTATGTTCCGGTGGAGACGACAAAGAGCGACACGGTGTATCTGAACCGGGTGCAGCTCGATTCCATATACATGCGGGACAGTGTTTTCGTCGAGAAATCGGGAGACACGATACGTGAGTTCCAATACAAGTACATATACAGGTTCAAGGACAGAATCGATACGCTGTATATATCCAAGACGGACAGCATACAAGTACCCTACCCCGTCGAGGTAGTAAAGTACAAGACTCCTCAATGGTGCTGGTGGACACTCGGTGGCATTGTCTTGCTGCTTGTCCCTTACATCATGAAATGGATAACAAAATTGAAAGGACTGGGTTTCTTGATATAATTTGATTTACGACTCCTTCCGGGGCTTCGGAGTATAAAGAGGAAAGCCTCAATCTCTTGCTGCTCTTCCAAAACTAACAAGAGACAACATCACTGGGAATGTTACGAGGCTTTCACAGCCTTTAAACAGGAACGTGATGTTTTTTATTGTGTCAACAATCTATAATTTAACAAATATTTAAAAAGGCAAGAGATATGAAAACCAATGAAATCTTTGAACACGTCTTGCAAATCGTTTGCGAGGAATGTGAGCTGTGTTACGGCGAATTGATCAACGGGGCGAATAAAAATGCGGTCGACGCACGTTGCCTGCTCATCTGTGCGTTGGTATCGCTAGGATTTACGGAAGAAAATATAGCGTCTTACTTGTCTATGACACGACAGGGAGTGAATAAGTTGAAAAACACGTTATCACACAGGATTTCACAAAGTTACATTCTATTAAAGAACAATCAACTAATTAGCAAACGCATAGCAACTGAAATTCATAGATAGCAACTGTTATGACCGTATGTTTGACACACCGGAAGATGTTCTTTCGGTATAACTAAAAAAATAAAAACATATGGAAGGAATTAACAGAGAAATCGTAGAAAAGAAAGTCTACGAAGAAGGAAAGAAAGAGTATGCCTCTAAGGGTGTAGGTAATGCCGGTTTAGCATTGGGAATCGTTGGTACGGCTCTTGGCGCAGGTGCACTTTGGGGAAGACGTAACGGGATTTTCGGTGGCGGTTCCATGCCTGAGAACGTAAACATCAACACGACGACTGGTGGCTGGGGAGGTTCAAGTGCTGTCGCTCCCACCGCATTTCAAGCATGGGAAAAAGAATGCGAGGATGCAATTGCTCTCACCAATACCATTTGGGGATTAAAAGTCAACACGCAAGACCAAATGTATGCACATCGTGAAACCGATGTGGCTGAAAAATTCCAGTTGTATAAGTCGCAAATCGATGCAGATTTCGGGCTTTACAAGACAAGCCGAGATTTATACGATGTATTGAACGAGCGATACGCCAACAAATTCAATGAACTGGACAAGAAGGTAGCTGTTTTGGAAGCCACCCGCCCGTATCAAGACAGATTGATTCAGTGCGAAATCGATCGTGCCTTCACAGCCTCCATCAATTACACGGATCGCAAGACTTGCCGAGCTATCTATGGCGTTGTAGGTCTTCCTTCTACTCCTACCGTAACTGTTTTGGAGGGTGCAAACCCTTTCGGTTGCAACTGCCAAAGAGCAGCGTCGGAAACTCCGACGGCATAAAGGCCGAAAAGAAACGCAAGAAAAAGCGTTAGTGGTAGAGCCCCTTCGGGGGCGATACCACTTTCATTACCGATTACTAACCACTAACACGAATAATTATGAATTTTACAGACCCTTTATTAAACGACAGGAACTTTTCTATCCCCGAATTGGAGAGAGAACAGGAAGCCATGCAACAAAAAATTGCTGAAATGAAAAGAAACTATCGGCAATCTGCGCAAACGACTTCTTCTCCCGTGTGGGACGAAATAGACAGGATTATGGACTCCTTGACCGAAAAGGAGTTTAGGTTTATGCAAGAGAATGAAGAATTTCAGCAAAGCAGCATGGAAATTCAGAGTATTCTCAACCGGGAGTATATGCGGATTATGAGACCGATAGTCGAAGGGACAAAGGACGGGAAAGATGCGTTGGACAAACACCTTACCCTCACCAAACGATTGAAGAAAACTGTTAAGGACGAAGCGGATAAAAAGGACGCCTTGATGAACGAATATATTACTCAGTACAGCGACATGAGCTGGAATGAATTTATGGATATGAAACAAAGAAAAACATCGTCTAAATCTAAGAAATAATGGAACTGAAAGAAAAACTGGAAGCTGTAAAAACAAAGTTTAATAGGGCTGCTCATACATGGATAGATGATAGGATCGATGATTTTACACGAAATAATCCCCAATTAAAAACTGTATCCACATACCTCAAACGTGGAGCAAAAAATTATTTGTTGAAAGAAGACAAAAAGATTAACGAACTTATCGATGGATTATCTTTATTTATTTGCGACGAAAATGGGAACATAGATGTTAATATGCTATTCGATGATTTCATTGAAATGTTCAATTCTATGGAAGAAAGAGAATTTAATCTGGGTATTCTTAAAGGTAATCTTGGCTCAGGAGCTATGAAAATAGAAATACCAAATAATCTCCTGACTAATTTGGTATTTGGAAATATGGGGTATATTCGTATTACATCGGGTGACTTAGTTGAGCTTAAAAAATTATTTATAACGGAATGAAAACATTATAAAAAGGAGGTATAAAATGAAGTACAACGAAATGATTCAAAAAGCAAGGACAAATGGAATATCCAGCGATAAAATTATGAATGAAGGAATAGAGTCCATTGATAATTTACTTTGTATTATAGAAAAGGAGCATCCTAATATATATTGGAAATTTATGAGAGAGCAACATGGTATCTTATATAAGAATCACTATACAGAGGATTTTGCTAAGTACGATGTAAGTTGCATTTCATACACAGATAAAGAGGAACGAAAACGGGAAGGAGCACATTGGACTATCGATCAAATAGAAGAACTCACCAAAAATATGGCATTCCCGGTAGGAACCACAAAATGGGACAAATACGTAGCATTCAATTCGATGTATGCAGACCTTTGCAAAGTATTAGATGACCAAGCTATTATCAAATCTGCACATGCTTTTTATTTTATGGACGAAGATGCCCCTGCTGGAAAAATTTGGTTATACATAAAATCTATGAAATAATCTATATTAAATCTAAGGGTGTATCAAACGTAAATAATACACCCTTATTATATTAAAATATTACCACGGGTGTATTCTTCTGCGTATTTTCCCTGATTTTCTCCGGCTTAATGAAGATACTACATTATCTGCATTATCATCGGAAAGAGTTTTATATACCATTGCTTCTTGTGGAATTTTAATCAAGAGCCAGCGATATATTATGTAATTTATCAGGAACTGCAATATATAATTATCGGCTACACAGATAGAGGTATCTGGTATATCTTCATTCATCTGGCATGGATAACAAAGACGGTACAACCTTAAATCGTCGTCTGAAAGTCTATTATCTGGGTCTAAATCACATATATCAATTTGACTCATTTCCCTTTCGTCATCTTCTGGTTCTATGATATAGGCAACCAGTTTATTTTGCATATAGGCATGTGCATCTTTTAAAAATCGCTGAAATAATAAATCATCGTCTTCGGTAAGGGTTAATGACACTAGTTGAGTACTTCCATCTTCATTTCGCCGAGAGGCTCCAAGCATAGTTGTAATATTCTTTACTTCGGATAATATTTTTTCTGCCGTATAGTGAAATACATATCTTTTCATCTTAACTTGGTATTAAATGTATTTTTTTCCTGTATATCTAATCTTGTAATGGTTGAATCGGAAAGCATATCGCCTTCTATAAATAGATAGAAGTTTCTCCAAGATGACGGTATTCTAGGGAGTAGAATATCAGATAACAGCGTATCGCTGTTTATGTTCATCGATATGATCTTATAAAATGTTTTGTTATCGTTGGAAACATATATGGAAATAGAAAAATGTCCTCCGGCCAACATACGCAAAATGGAGCGTTCTATTTTTTTGAATCCCGGTGTTCCTAGTGTTATGGGAGCTGTACAAATGGTAACATTTTGTAACTGGTTGGACTCTTGGGATAAATCATATACTTCATCTTCATCGGATACGGCATAACAAACCGGATACGACGGTATAAAATAGGAGGCTTTCATTTTTCTTTGTCTCCATATTTTTCGTTGAAGATCGTAAATAAAGGCAGTATTTGCTTCTGTATTTTTTATGATAAGCTCACCAAAAGGATAATTGTATGCCAACAAAGGCTCGGTCAATACATTTTCTATCCCTTCCATATATACGTGTGCTGGGTTGGGAATATAATCAGCTTCGAGAGAGTCGGAAATTGATTTAGCAGAATAGCCGGAAAGAACAAATAATTTTCTATCGGAGGTAAAAGCCACAGCATTATCAAGAGATATAATGGAACGAGCATTGCTGCAAATATCCCTTGATACTGGAAACACATTGGAATAAATGACTTCTCCTGTACCGACTTGCATCATGTATATGCCCTCGTCGGTGAATACATATAGAGGAAATTGCCCGTATTGCCCTTGTGATAGAGCGGGTGTTGCGGCGGCCATGCCGATAATTTTACCATTTCCTATGGTGTAGGTTTGCTCGACGGGAAATATAAATGGATTGTCCGTGGCAGAAACTTTAAGTTTGTTGGGGGTTGTCTCAATGTTATTCGAAGATTGGGGAGCCTCTGGTATTTCTGTTATTACTGTACCTGAAATTGTTATCGGATTTATCTCTCCCGTGGGTAGATAATATGCCAAATTGAGGAAGTCATGCGGAGTGAGATCGAAAGAGGCTGAGAAACGATAGTTTGTTAACGCACCCGATTCTTCTCTTCCCCGATATATAATGGTTATCTCCATATTATAAGCCCGTGAATCGGGGTATGAGATATATGGGGAAAGGAGTAAAAGATTATCCCCGTTCGGTATGTCTTGGTCACGCACCACGATAGAAGTTCCTGATTCGGTTTTTATATAGGTTTTTGAAATGTATTTTATGACGTCTACGGTTGAACCGGCATAGGATATGAACATTTCGACAGGATAGCCATCATATAATTTTTGGGACGTACCTGAGATGTGCAACTTACTATTATAATTAAATATTTTTTCGGCAATGAGCCTATTATGAGAATAGGTATCATCTGTTAATGTGGGCTGATACACGAGGTTCTTTAATATGTCGGATAAATCGGGTATATCTGAAAGAGTATTATTATTGAATTTATCACTATCAAAATCGTATTGTGCAATGCGGTAGAAATTGGCAGTCTCTAATATTCGCTCTCGTAGTTTTTCGTCATTTGTGTAAAATGGGTCACCACCAAACGAATAAGGATTTCCATTACCTAAAACAGGGAAATTATTCTTATAAGTATCGGTATCATCATAATATGGAATCTCAGCCATAAATACGTCTATCCCCTTATATATATCGGATTCTTTTAACGATTTAGAGATAGTAATATCCACTTTTATCCTATAATATCCCACCATAGCCCTAACCGACCTGTTTTTATAATCGTTGTTCATCGTCCCGGAAATAAATATCGGCGATCGTCTCATAAGCAGAACGGGAGCTGAATGTAACGTATATGTGCCGTCGTGCATTCTGATAGCCCAACGGATAAGAGCCACATTGTGAATCTCACCTTTTGATCGCAAATCATCTATTTTTTCATAAATAGCACCATCTGGGGTCTCTCCTTTGGAAAGTATATACTTTGCGCCAACTTCAACGACCTCATATGGAAAGCTTATATTTACATATCCATAATTTCCAGTGTCTGTCTGGTTGATTTTTACGGTTATATCATCTTCATTTATAGAAATATTTTTGTAAACGTATGTGCCAGATGATCCATACAGATAACACAAGAAATAAAAAATACCACCGTCTGTTGATACAACAAGGGTGTTTCCCACGGAGGTTATATCATTTAAACCATCAATTTGATAAATAGGAACTCCGATTTTTGCTTCTGAACTTGCCCCGTCGTTGTAATACATAGGTCTCACGACTTTATCATTGCCATAACGATATGCTTCGTAGTAGATAGTGCTTCCATCGAAAGTAATCCAATTTTCATAACCATTGCCTTTGTGAATATAAATGAGTTCTCTATGATTGGAAATAGTATATATTTTCTTATTCACACCAGTCGGAGATATAGATCCAGTGGAAGTGTGACGGAGATTTACCATAGCGGTTAACTGCCCGTCTTGTGGATTTGAAGTGTCTAATACTATACCCGAAAAAGGAATGGTTTTCATACAAAATATTTTTTGTAAAACTAATGATGTTTATTGATATGTCGGCGTACGTGGTTGCCATTTGTTTACCTTATTGTTTTTTTGATGAAATCTCTTTTTTTAGTTTGTCTATCATTCTCTGAAATTTTGCAGCCACCCGTGGACAGTGTATTTTTAAGTTCCTATCTCGCTCGGCTTCGTAATAGGCTATTTTATATTTAATTTCTTCTTTTTTCATGAATATCTGTTCATTACATTTTAATTCTTTCCCAAAATATTTTTGGATTGGAATTATATTCTTTTATCTTATCGGTCAATAATTCCAGCTTTTTAATAGATGCTCTATTATCATGCTCTATTATCTCTAATCTGCTAATTTCTCTTTTAAGATTTTCGTTTTCTTGTAACAAACACTTGTATTTATTCAATTGGTCTTTTAACTTGTCAATCTCACTTTTCAATGCCTCATTTGTAAATATCCTATAAACATGGTTTTCTGGATATATCAAATCATTCACATAAATAGCACCCACTTTATTTATGGCAGTAAGTAGGAATGAGATAGAATAAGCATCAATAGTGTAAATTTTAGAAGATTCAAGTTCGGCATAAAATGTACCATCGCTTTTTATAATCCCATTGTCAGTTTTGACAATTAACTTGTCATCTTCAATATAAACTTTTCCCATGTTAGTGATTCTAATTATTAGTGAAAATATCATCTATACACTCGTTCACCCTGTCGCATGTATCTCCAAAGGAAATGGCAAAAGATTCGTCGCCTACACGGTCTATAATGGATCGCAGGTCACGGGCGATGTGGTTGAACGCCCGCAGTTCTTCCAGCATAGGAAGGGTAACAGTTCCGTCATATTTTTTCAGTAGTGAAAGTAAATCGACGGCGGAGGATTCTGCAATGTCCGCCAACACTGGGATTTTTCTCAGGAGGCGATTACATTTCTCTTTGTCCTCTTTGCTCATGGTGTCGGTGATTGTTTTTGCCGTGACTTGCTCTCGGGTTTGCAGTAGTCGGTCATATTGCCTTCGTAAGTTGTCAAACAGAGCGAAGTCGCCCCTTCTCAGAGCCTTCTCCATCTTCCGGCTGTACTCCTCTTTCAATATCTCGATGTTCATATCAAAACAATTTTAACTGTTCAACTTTATTTTCAATCTTAACTATCTCTTCAATGATTCGTTTCATTATTTTTTGTCTTATATAATTTTATAAGGTTTATAAAATAAAAAAGCTATCTCAAATTTTATTTTGAGATAGCATCAAAAAAAAAGGGAAATCTGCCAGTAGGCAGCTCTATACCTAAAAAAGAGGGTGATTATACCTTTTTATATTTCCCTTTAAGGTCGGTTTCATAAACATCTACGACCTTATCGGCAAGTACACTAAGATCTCTTGACATGCTACGATTCCTCGGTGGATAGCCTTTATGGAATTTTACTACATTAATTTTTGTCATATTGTCTTTAACAAACCTTATTGCTTCTGAATAATCGTAGTCTCCACTGACAAGAATAATTTTATCACATTTTTTACCAACACTAAGGGAAATCATTTTCACAGCTAGTGAAATATCAACTCCTTTTTCACCAACATAAGTATGTTTATATGGATCAATTTTTAAAACTCCTGTTTTAACCATTTCTATATTATCATGTTCAAGACATAATTGATCGTAGGCATATTCTATATTGGCAAATTTCTCCTTTTGCTTTTTAATCCATTCCAAAATTGAAGAGCATTCACTATTCACACTATCTTGTACTGTCTTAGGTATAGCGGAAAATTTACCATTTTTATAATTTTCAAGATGGGTCCTATATTTCTTGTATACAATTGAATTACGAATATTGGTTTCCGTATAATACGTATCAAGTATTTTGGCTGGCCTGAACCAATAGGCTCGTATAAGTTCTTCTCCGGCATCAATCATTGAATTGAATAATACCGTCCAATCAACTTCTTTTTCTATAATACTCATCTCTTGCAGACTATAATACAGGTTCTGCCCATCTACTAAAACTACTACTGTCTTTGCCATAAATGCAATAATAAAAATAAAGAAAGCCACCCACAATAGATGGCTTAGTATAAATCTGGCATAATGCCCATTGTAATCACGCTTAATGCGCATGTTTAAGGTTCAAGGTAAAACCCTTAAATTTTCATATCAAACGATATGACGTTGCAAATATAAGTATTCCAGTTAATAAAACAATCATTTTTAATGCCTTTATTTGTTAAAATATATATATTAGATTTATTCGTCTTACATAATTATTTCAATATCAACTCTCTTGGTTCTTTATCTTCCCATTTTACTTCTGGGAATAAACTGTCACTTAATACAACAACAGTAGTATTTTTGTCTCTAAATCCCCATGTATACTTACGTTTAACTGGTTTAGTCGAGTACATAAACAATTTTCCACTTTCGTCCCTTGCTATCCACATAACTTGCTATTTCTTAATAATTTCATCATTTATAATAAACTGACCTCTAATTTCTGTCGGCAAAATATTCGTGATATTCGCTCTATGTTCTTCACCGTGCATAGATTTGAGCAACGGGTGTATTTCTTTTGGCATAGGAACGGGACAATCTTCGCAATGTACTACCATTTCAAAATGTTGTTTTTGTCCATTCTTGTCCTTACTACCACAGCATTCACAATGAATAGGATAATAGAAATAAGTCCTTTCTAATGGTGCTTCTTTGCCACAGATTTTACATTTACCAAATTCAATTTCTCCCATGATTATTCCAAAGTTTAACTAATTGTTTTTCTGTATATGGTTCTGTTACACCCATATTTGCATCCACATACCATATTCCTATGGAATCAATGAGTATGAATATATTTACATCTACCCGGTATATCTCATCATCGGGGTATGCTTCCTTTACAGCAGTTGTACAGTCTCCATTTGTATAGCAGCTTGTTAGTATAAGCGATACTAATAAAAGCAATAAAAATTTCTTCATAGTTACTCCTCCCACTCGATTTTAACGGTATCAACATAGTCAAATCCTACTACGGAAGATTTTTTTGCTTCCTCTTTGGTCGGGTAAATACTTGCCATGCAAGGGATTTTCTTTCCTACATTATATGATTTATATACATTCACCCACCCCTCTTTCTTCTGGGGGAACATCATGAGGTCGTATTTATCAATCTGGTCGACAAAAAATCTACCATTTTCAAGATATTGCAAAACAGTTTCTTTATTACAATCGTATATTAAAGCAACAATTGGTTTATTACATTTTGCGTCAAAGCAAATAATCCTTGCCTTTCTACCATCACGAGTACATACTGGCTTGCCAGCTTTGGCTGCTTCGAGGTCAAAGGGTTTAAAATTCAATTTCTTTTCTTCCATATTTTCTTTGTTTTGTTTAATTTCTACAAACATTTCATTTGTGAGGCATGAATATGCAGGATAATGATTTATATAGTAACTCAATTTGCAGTTTCTTGAAAAATTATCATAAAAAGCACAATGATCACAAAGAGCACCAGGGACCTTTATTTTCTGGTATGATTTATTCTCTATCCTAATAGGATCTCCGACCTTTTCAAGTTTCTTGAAGATTACAGATTTACCATCTTTTCTATAACATGATAAACATTCTCCTCTTATCTCAAATACATCACTACAATGAATATCACTCTTGGTAGCTAAATCACAATTCTCACATCCAAGAGATTTTGTATGAATACACTGATACCATTCTCCGTTGTACTCAAATATTTCTCCTACTTTTCTTTCCATATCTTACTGTATTTTAATCGTTCAATCATTGCTTGTCTCCTTTCAGTAGTTCGGGGTTGTCGTGGATGTTGCCGAGAACGTAAGAATCAAAATAAATCCTTCTTAATGGAAAAGGTCTGTTTGAACTACCAATCTGACGGTATTCAAACATGCCATTTTTAAAATAGACTTCAAACTTGGGTTCATACGCTTTAACTTGAAATATGTCACCCTCGTAGATTTCTTTTCCGTCGGCGTCATACAGCCCCGTGAACAGACCTATCGTTTCTCTACGGACATCGTATCTAATCTCTTGATTGTTTTTGTAATCTACGATTTCGCAATTACCGCTATCGTCAATTATCAGATTGCCGTAAGCCCATTGCCCGTTATCGAATCGTTTGCCACGAAAATTAATTGTCCTGCTCATTGCTCTCCTCCTTTCATAAGTTCTATTTCTCTCATATCTGTATGATTTTATAATTTATTGAAATAAACTGACTTGTATTCTTTTCAAGACCTTTTCATTTGCGTCGTTATAGAACTGTTTGTTGACCTCGAAGCCATATGCCTTTCTTCCCAATGAGGCTGCCGCATACAGGGTTGTGCCGCTTCCTGCGCACGGGTCGATGACAACATCGCCCTTGTCCGTGAATATCTCTATCAACCGTTTGAGGAGCGGGACAGGTTTCTGGCAAGGGTGGCATTTGGGCGTGGTGTTGTCCCTCACCCAGTCGAAGCAGTTGAAAATCATTCTCCCGTTGTTGTTGAATTTGGGCAACTTGTCCCGATAAAGGATAAGACCGTATTCGCAGTTGCCGACGACCTTCATGTTTGCTTTCAACACTTGCGCAGAGAAGTCCTTGCGGAAAACCAGCGGTATGTAGTGATTTAACCCGTATTTGCGGCCTAACTCTATGAATTTGAACTGCTGTTCGTACTCGCAGAACAGTATCATGCAGGGGGATTTGCCGGCTTCTTTCGGCTCTTTCACGAGCATTTTTGAACAGAAGTGCATGAACTCGGCCGGACGAAACTCGCTGTCGGACGAGAAGAATTGTTTGCCTGCCAATGCGCTCTCGCCGTTCTTGTTGTCTCCGTCGATATACCATGCGGGGTTGCTGGCGTAGGCGTTATTCGCCAAATTATACGGCACATCTGCTATAATCAGCTGCGCTTTTGGCAGACCATAGACTTTATAATTCTGGAATGAGTCGTTGTAAAGCTCTATGTCTTTCATACTTAACTTTCCTTTTTGCTGTAATTCTCAATTTGTTTTAATAATTTGGACAGTACACGGCAGTCTCGAATAGTCTTACCCGTAGCCTAATTACTGTATGATCTACATCTAACAACCCTATCCTCATAAGTCACTGAGATTAAAAGTTTTTATTTCCTCCTCGGTGAACCAATATTTGACTTTGAGAGGCCTTATGCTGTAAAGCATTTCGTCGTAGCTATTCCTATTGTATATCTCGTCTAATCGGCTATATAGTTGCTTAGCTCTGTCTATGTCTTCATAGATAACTCGCTGAACTTCTTCATTGGAACAGTTGATAATATGCTTCGAGAAAACATATACTCGGTCATTCCTTATGTCAAGATAAATAAATATTACAAGCGTAATAAAAAGAATGGCTAATCCCGCTATCAATGTTATTTCCATGTCATTTCTCCTTTCTTAATTTTGCTTCAAATCATTCATTTCATATCCCATGTTAAACAGCCATTTGAGCTCTTCCCATTCCTCGAAGGTGAGGCTGGTGGTTCTGCTTCGTTCCCATTCCCGTTCCTTTTCCTCCTGCCTTTTTTTGTCCTCATAGAACCGCAATAGTTTCTCTCTGTCGGCTCTGAACTCTCGAAGAGACCTTGTTATCACCATAGGGTCGAAAACTCCGTAGAACGTACCGTAAAGCCCCTGTTTGAACCGCTGGAAGAATACCATGAACTCGGTAAGTTTGAAATCGCCATAGCCGGAGATGATGATACGGGCTATCTCCTCGTATTCCTTTTCCGTCATTCCGTCCTTGCGGACTCCCGAAAATTCGGCGAGGTCGAGAAGCTGTATTTCCAGCCACGACTCGGCGATGTGACTGCCGAACGTCCTCGATACACGGGCTATGCTCGGAGCTTTGCCGATAAAGCATCGTTCGAGGCTCTGGCAATAGCGGCCTTGATTGTCGGGGCTAAAAAGGCAGAGCAGATTCTCCCCCGTCTTGTAGGTTGCCAGTATCTCCCGTTGCCAGCTTGGTGGCGATGGCTTTTGCAAACTCTTCAACTCGCTCCTGTTTAGTCTTTCCGGTAGCAGCTCTTCTATTTTTTTCATACTTTTTCTCGTTGTTTGCCCATGTGGCGAGCCGCTTGGAGAGCTCCCATGTGGGCTGTTTCTCGAATCTCATTTTCGTTTGGGAGGCGTTCATCTCCGACCAATAGTCGAAGAATGCCCGAAGCATTTCTTTCCCGTACTTGTCGGCATAAGGGATAAGGGAATGATAAAAGGCTTCTTTTCTTTCGTGCGTGGCGGCGGACGCCGCTTTTTTCTTTATACTCTCGTTAGAGAGTATTTCTTTTTTTTCTTTTTCTTTTATTTTCTTTTGTGGTATTTTCTCAGAGTTTATAGGCATTTCTTCGGAAGAAATAGGCATTTCCTCGGAGGAAATATGTTTTTCCTCGGAAGAAATAAGGGAATATTCGACAAAATCGCATTTCCGATTGATCTGTTTGCAAATGTCCCTGTATCGTTCCTGTATTCCTTTCGATGACAACACATGTTCCATTTCAAATAATTCTTTGGAAAATAACCCCAGTGCCAGACAGCTCTTAATCACTTCTGATATATATGCCTCTTCAAACCCGGTCTGTTCCGAAATAATGAAGGGCAACTCTTCGTCCCACATCATGTAGTACCCACCCTTGTAGATAAGACATAGCAGGAGAGCATATACCGTCATAGCTTTACCGCCTTGATACTTGATTAACTTTCGTATTCTTATATCTTGAAATGTGTCTATGTCAAAAGGAAAATAGTCCAATCCCATTTTTCTATTTCGTCCCATGTATATTTAGTTCCTATTTTCTTTTTATAAACTCATGAATTTTACTCATAATATGACAATTTCCACTGACGTGAAACGGTTGGGAAACTGTAAGATTGTGCTCATAATTGTTCTTATTTATTACATGGTAAATTTAATATATTATTTACTTTTTGACAAATATAAACATCTGTAAATCAAATGATTAAACATTTTTTTTTAATTTGTGGTTTCAGTGATTGAAAATGCCCACCCGTTCAGGGTCTTGTGCTTGTCAATCTCACCGGTTTTGCATAGCTCGTTTATCTCAGATTTGAGTGACCGTATAACCACCGACTGTATTTCGGTAAAGCTCGCTATGGAGGGCTCCTTGTTATTCTTTTTCTTTTCCTCGATAATGGAGGATATAACTTGCTTGGCTATAATCATGGCTATTCTTGTTTTAACAATTCTGGGTTATGAGAATACAGCCGGCAGGTACTTGTGCCGGTAAACGTTTTTCAGATAGGTTATCATTTGGTCGTAGCTCTTGATAAAGCCCTCGTTGATAAGGTCGGCGACTTTTCTTTCCAGCTCGTACAATTCCCGCTGTTTCTTTTCTTCGCCGTATTGGTTGCGGATATTCCTTTCATGCTCGTTGAACACAATCCAGTTCAACGCTTCGCCTACTTTCTGCATGGCTTGGGGCATGAAGTCTTTCCGAACGATCTTTGAAACGGCAGAGCCTAGTTTGTTGTAGGCATCGCCGGCTTCGTTGCGATACTTTATCATCTCGTCATAGACGAATTTCAACACCTTAACCTTAAACGACGGGTTAATCCACATTGCAAAATCGATGAACAGTAAGGGTGACATCCAAACAGCCCCTGCCTCTTTGCTCCCGTCTTTGTTAGTTCTCGATTTATTGATTATAAGTATTTGATTTATAGGTTTTTCGGAATTCCGAATTTGATCGTCGTCATTTATAAGAGCTTTTATAAACTCTTTTGTCTTACTGTTTTCGAGATAGTGGTTAACATTTTTCTTATGGTTGTTGCCTTCATTCCACTGTTTCAACAATTCGGATGCACAGAAAAATCCGTCTTTTGTACGTTGGGTAACATCTATGTTACCCATTCGCCTTTTCATCAGTTGGTTGGTTTTCATAGCTTTTATTTTAGTTGTATGGAATATTTTAATATAAAATGTTGCCGGAAAACGGAATATTTTTTACGCATTTGTTGCCGGCAAGCGGTAGAGTTTATAAATTCTTCTGCTGTCATATCATTTGTTTATTTTAGATTCGACAACCTTGTATTTAATGGGCAATCCGGAGCAGATGATAGCGAGCAGGGCAGAGTCCCTTTCTTCTTGGTTGCTGCGGGGTCTGTTAAACTCTATCCCGCTCATCTGGCACAACCGCTTCAATTCTTCATGGGTGATCTTGCCGTCTTTCCCTTGCCAGCACTTGCGCAATGGGGATTGCTCCATGACTTGTATTCCGTAATGACTCAGCATTTCGACTATCTTGCGACCGGTCTCTTGGTTGCGACCTACATGCTCGCCTTTCTTGGCTGCGCTCGCCCGTGTGTCCTTCGGTGACAAGTGCCAGTTGGATTTGTTTTTCCAACCTGCCTCGACATACACCACGGTGGCATGGCCGAGTTCCGCACCTTCGAATGCCACCGAACGGACGATTTCCAACAACTCGGGGAACGGGTGGCTGTTGACGGTCAGCTTCATGTCGTACAGTCCCAGTATGGCAAGTCCGCTACGCTCCACGTCGGGGTCTATCCCTATCACTACATCGTATTTGTGTTTTCGGTTGTATGTGGCCTGTTCTTCCATTATCAAAACAATTTCAGTTGCGTGTAAACTTTTTCTTTCGGTCGGTTTATATTGCCGATTTGACTATCGTGCACAAATATTTTCTCCTCTTTCAATTCTCCCGATCCTTTGCCGGAGAATAGCGAACGTTTTTTAACTGAATCTATGCAAACGAAGTCCTCCGGCATTTGGTATTCCGAAATATACACGGGCATTCCAATGTTTCTTGCCCAATCATAGAACTTTTCATGGTCGAAATCCGATAAATATTGATCTTTTCCTATATACGGAATATCACAGTAGACAACGCTATCGACATCTATACTCACGTTCTCATAACTCGCACAAGAAATATTCAGTCTTTCCAGACTTTCCAGACTTTGCAGTCTTTGCAGACTTTGCAGTCTTTGCAGACTTTGCAGTCTTTGCAGTCTTTGCAGTCTTTGCAGACGATTTAATATTGTATAATAATTGGTCAGTTCATAATAGTCTTCTTTAAGGGGCATGAACTCCTGCATTTTCTTATATTGCTCGAATGTGGGGAATGACCATTGCGATTTACCGAAGTAATGCTGTTCCATATTTGTCCCGAGCCTATCACCAACATCACGTTGTTTTAACCCGCTTTCAGACAGCGCATTTAACAGGTAATTACGCAGTCTCTCTTTCTCGTCTTCAAATGACTTGATTGTATCACCTCCTACGACAATGTTATATATCCTTTCATAATCTCTCCGCTTATCATCTACCAGATACAGCCAATACTTTATATATTTTGTTTTAACTTCGGACGAGTTTGATTTCAGCCAATTCCCTATCTCTACCTTTCTTTCGTATGACGATTCTTTTTGCGATTTTTTCGGATAAATGCCCATCGCGTTAAATAACGAATAATCCTCGAACACACATGCGTAATGTAACGCTTTCTTGTATGGCTCTATTTCTTCCGAATATAAATAATTACTGCAATTATTACCGAAAGACCAGCAAGATGATACATAAGCGTCACTTCCTTTCAATTCTTCGAAATCATTCCGGCTAATCCACCTCGTCTCGTCCTTGAATTCTCCATTTATTGCGGACAGAAATAATCTTGGGTATTCGACGAACAAGTCATTCGCATATATGTTATTGAATTTCCCCGATAATAATGCGGCGTGTGTCACAGAACAGCCACCGGCGAATAGGTCGTAAAAATTCTCAGCTTTCGGGAAATGAGAAACTATCCATTCCGCTATTTTGTTTTTTGATCCTTTATATGGTAATCCGTAATTCATATATCGTTTCTTTTTGTTCGGCAGGCGGGACTCGAACCCGCAACTGTATATTCGCTCCTTATACTCGACTTATACCGCTCTCCCGTTTGAACCACTGCCGATACCACCTAAAACACTTATGGCTAATTTCTCCCCGCAGTTTCTTTCTCCGTATGGTGCTCGACCACGTACCCGGATCGGCTTGCGGGGAATGTCTCACATTATGCTCCTATATCAGGTCTATGATTTTGGTTTTCACAATTCCGTCCAACCTCATGTCGTTAAGGCCTAGTCTCATGTGTTCTTGCATGAGGCGGTTGGCTTCGGTGATGTCTTTGGCGCAAACGAGGGTGTAGGACTTCGTTTCCTTTTCATTGCCGTTGTCATCGATGAATATGTCTATCAACGTGGCTTTGTAGAAAGGCTTGCCTTCTTCCTTCTCGTTGACTATCTCGATGACTTTCGAGCGGGTGATAGAGATTACATCGCAATTTCCGTTGTATTCATCGCAATTTCCGTTGTATTGTTCCAGGCCGTTGGCCTCGGCCTCGGCAAATAATCCTACATCGGTGATGAAGTGTTCGACGACTTCTTTCATCTCTCCTTTGCTGTTCTCTTTTTCTACTTTCAGTTTGATTTCGTAAAACATCGCTTTTATTTTTTATCGGTTAAAAACTTCTTTGAACTTCTCGTCGAGGGCATTCAATATTCTCATTCGCTCAGCCGCTCTACCTTGATTATCAGTAGTGTAAATTCTCATTAACAATTGCTCTCGTGAGCCACAAAAACAGCCACATGTATAAAATGGAGCAACATTGGGATAGTTGTGTTTATACCAGATATGAGTAGTACCTTGTACTGACACATAGGTATCTTTTACCGTAAATTGAAGTTCTTCCGCTTCGTAATCGGGCTTGTTGGGATTTCTTGCCGCATAACTGCGGACAATACAGTCGCTGTCCTTTGCCAGTTCTGTGAGCACATCGACGGGAGTGTTGGGATTCCCTGCCACACTAATGCGGACATGCCAGTCGCTATCCTTTGCCAGTTCTGTGAGCACATCGGCGGGTGTGTTGGGATTCCCTGCCGCAGAACGGTGGACAACACAGTCGCTATTTAAGATCTCATTTTTGTCCATTGTATTTCTTATTTAATTGTCTGACTTTATTTCTCATCAATCTTGCCAGCTCTTTATGCCGGTAGTCGTCGGACTTTTCCAACGCTTTTGCCGATCTTTCCAGCAGGCTGACGATTGACTGTATTTCATAGTCTTTCATGAATTGATTATTTCATTGACTAATTCATCGGCTTCGTATATCCTTTCGGCTATCTTCTTGAAGATGTTATCATCTGGATATATCCGTCTGATAAACATGGAGGGCTTCTCGAACGGGTTATATACGATGAAATCGCACCAATCGGCTTCAACGCACATGAGTTCGGACATGATTTGGTAATAGTACTTAGGCTCCGTGGACAGGAGGGTATCGTTGTCCTTTATCTTGTGGAAGTATTTGGCGTATGTGGCCGTTCCCACGCTTTTTATCTCGATTACCCCTTTCTCCCGCTTATTCTCATCGTAATAATATCCGTCGGGGCTGGCTGCGAAATGGGCAATGGTGGGGTGTTTGCATAGTCCTACCTCGACGACACGGCGGCCTGTTTTAAGTTCGTATATGCGCCGGGCATCGGGCTCGTTCTCCGTTCCCCATCGCATTTGCTTGGTCGATATGTCTGTCTGGGTGATATAGTCGGAGAAAAATCCATCGTCGTTTATCATAGCCGGGTTGAGCATGCGCTCTCCCGCTACTTGGTAAATATAGTTCATGGCGCATTCTCCGACCCCGTTGCCGCTTCTGTTCGTTTTCATCAGGTCGCCTATGCGGCTGCCCGTGAAACAACCGAGGCGTTTCCTGTACCATTCAAGAGTCCTTTGCGCTTCCATCGTCGAACAGTGTCTGTTTAGTTCCTTCCTGATTGATTCCCTCTTTGACACCGGCTGCTTCTCCGGCTATATCTTTGAATTTGCTGCTTTTCGTGCCTCGGTATGGCTTCATAAGTTCTTCTACCGTTGTGTCACCGTCTTTGAGCGACTGGTCAATGCCGGACAGCAACGCAATCTCATTTCCTCGAATCTGGTTAATTGTCTGCTTTCCGCACAACTTGATTACCTCTTCCTCGGTAATACCATACTCGTTTTTGAAAAACGCAATCCACTTCGCCCTTGTCTTTTTGAGCTTATCTTCGTCGGACAGGTCGCCAGTAATGAAACTTTGAGCTGCTTGGTAGACTTTATCGGTGATGCTTTTTGGAATAACCGAAAATACGGCGTTTCGATAGGCTATTGCGTTTGCGGCATTGCCAGTTACGGTTATCATGTCGTTTGGATACCGTTTCCCGTTTTTGTCAATGATAGAGCGACGAACCTCAAAAGCACTTGCCACGTTTTTCTCCAAGTCCCAAGCTGTGCCACGGCTTACCACTTGCGTGTCTGTAATCTGAACCACCTTTGCCTCGGTGCGCATATTCCCCCAGTTTGAAACGATTATTTTCGCCAAGTGAACAGATGGCCCAGTAATAGGTTTGTTACCTCTTGGTAGCGCATATCCACACGATTGTGCCGTTTCTTTATCGAGGGTAGCCATAACGATAGAGTCATCAAGACTACGACGCATATCCCGAGGATATTTTTTCGCCGTGGCTACTTGGGTGTCTACATTTGCTCTTTCGAGAGCGTCTATTTGCATGACTTGTGGCTGTGCTTGAACCTGTAATACTTCGTACTCTGACATATTTTTTTTGTTTAAAGGGTTATGTTTCTTTTTATACACCGCATATCCTCACGGACGGGCGGTGAATATGCTTGATTTATATGGAATTATAATTTATTTCCTCTTGCTTTGCGATCGCCCGGAGTATCGGATTTGTTCCCTCTATTGACGGATGCGGGTTTATATCTAAGGCCGTGCTTGGTATGACAAAGGTCTTTCCCAGCTCGGCTTTCTTTCCCATATCGCTTGTCGTGCTCCCGATTGGCTTTCGCCAGCTGCGCCCGTTTGCGTTTTTGCTCGGGACGGGCGTTTATTTTTTTGTCTGTCTCGGCTTTCTTCTCCCGGGCTTCGGGGTGTGTGCGATAATATTCTGTGGACTTTCCCATTGTGATAGTGATTTTGTTATAGTTTCTTATCGGTTTGTTGTTGCCCTGCAAGAGCCATCGACGACAGTGCGAACAGGGATATGCTTATCACCAGTTGCCAAAGGTTGGCGTTGATGAGCGAAGCGACTACCCCGAATATCGAGGAAAGCATAAGCAGTATGGCGAGCAGGGTAAATAACTTGTAGAATATCATGACTGTTATATTTGGAAATTACCGTTAAACTCAAATTCTTCGTTCCCACATTCGTCGAATACGGTTACCGTGTATTCCGTATCGATGTAGCCACTACCAGAAGATGGCGTTAAATAGTCGCCGTTGTCCCATTCCTTGTGATTGTATGCGTCGTAATGAATGCTGACATCGACGTTTTTGTCGATCAAATCTACTTCATAGTTTATATCTCCGTCGAGATAGTGACCGTCCATGTTTTCTCCTATATGGTCGTCAAGAAAATTTTCTACCTCGTCCTGTATGTTTTTTAGTTTCTGAATATCGGCTTTTACCATAGCGATAGCCGTTTTGTAGATGTCCGTGGCATCACACATGAGGTCTTCCCGGTATCGACGCATGCTCTGCCAGTCTTTCGGGTCGCAATCTTCGAGGTAGGATTTGGCTATTTCTTCCTCGTTCATCAATAGTATCTTGTTGGCGACCTCGTAATTTTCTACCCCGCCTCCCAGATAAAATTCCTTACATTTCAATTTGTAAGGGGAGTTGTCGTATTGGTCGTTGAAATCTTCCCTTGCCTTGTCGTATCGTTTCTCGATTGTTGACCGTGGGATAATACAGGTTGTGTTCATGTTCACAGGCTTATTTAATTTCGTTCCCCTGCAACAGATGACTGTTTTTTCAACCCGAATCCAACGGGCAGGGGAAATATAGGGTAATGGAAAGCTGTCTGAACTATTCTTGCCTAGAAAGGCAATCCCTTTCTCTCTCCATTCTTTTTGTTCGTTTCTATTCATTGAACTTGGTGAAGCGTGCCCGGTTGCCGAATTACCAGATATTACTTACACGTCACGACTTCGTTACTTCACCCCGACCCGTCGCAAGTCTCGGCGTTCCCGCTATTGCGACTCTCGGTGTTCTTCACGTACGCCAACATGTCAATGAGCTTTTTTGTGGGGAGGCGGGAATCGAACCCTTGCTCGCTCCGAAGAACCGATACCCAACATACTGGTTCTTTTATTCGGTTGCTCTACCGTTGAGCTACTCCCCTGCTTTTACATCATGGATTTCCAGACTCGTAGTATCTCGCTTCCCGGGTAGAATTTTCGACCGTTACACCTCCTGTAACCGCATTTGATAATTCCACTCTTCGTGTAACGGAACAGTGTACTCCTGTCGATGCCGAGTATCTTGCATGCCTCGTTGGTCGAATATCGGCCGGAAAGCGAAACTTGGGGTTCTGTGGAGGTCATCATATCGTTTTTCTTTTTATTGTCGTTGTTCCCGCAGGCTAATTCGATTCAGCGGCTACACGCCTTTCTGCGGGATTTCATTACTTTTGTAGTACCAAACCAAATAGTAATGAGTTATACCATGTGGATTACTATAATTGTGCGGTTCTATTAGCTGGTTTATCCTACCATCTTGTGTGAGACGATTCCGCCCTTTTTGAGAGCAAGCTCCCTTATTCGTTCTGGCTGCTCTCCGTCCGTGCGAAAGTTTATCGCCCCGTAGACAGTACGGTCTGTACAACCTACCTCGGCGGCTATCTCTTTGATAATCTTTGATGGGATACTGATGTATTTTACTTTTCTCATTGCTTTTTTACATTTAATCGTTTATATTTGCACATTATGGTTTTTGTTTCAATCTTGAAATAGGTTCGTTTCAATGATTACAGAGGCAAAGATATATATTTGTTTGTAAAATACAAACATTTTGTTTGTAAATAAAAAGTTAAATAAAGTTTATAATATGAATAACATTGACAATGAAAGATTTATATATCTTGTATCTTATTTGAAAGAGAATAGATACATACGAAATCAGCAAGATTTTACAGAACGTGTTAAATCCGATAAGTCTACTGTTTCACAAATTATGAATAATAAGATAACAATACCAAACAAAATGTTTGCAAACATATTAAATGCTTTCCCATTCATTTCTCTCGAATGGCTTATTACTGGCGAAGGCGAGATGTTAAAGAATTCGACTATATCGACGAGGGACAACCTGAATATATCTGGCGGAAATAAAGGTAATATACGTCAAGGAGATGTTAATAATAACATCTCTATATCATTGCCGGAAAAAGGTACTCAAAAAATTATTGACCCTGACGGAACAGTCACAATAGAGAATACTAGTTCAAGCGTCCAAAATAACCTGAACGAGATAGACATGCTTAATCAAAGGATACAATACCTCGAAAGAATCGTTAGTGGACATGAGGCTACAATAAAGTCTCTTGAAACAACAATAAAATCCAAAGATGATTTAATATGTATTTTGAGGAGCTCATTAGATAAACAAGATTAGATGGTCAACAATCGCAATATACTAAATAATTTCTTAATATAAGAAAAACTAATATAATAGTAAAGTCATGAAAGAATTAATTAATAAAATACTTAGTGTGAACAATCAAAAATATATATCTTATTATTTGAACAATGATAAACACAATGAGCACAAAAGATAGGAGTGGCGGAGTTCCCCATAACAGTTCAGAAGACTCCCAATGTCACTTTTGAGGTGTCTCTGCAAGATGTTTTCGGGCTTTACAGAGTGCTGATGTGTATGTCGTTGAAATAAAAGCAATATAAAATGTCCAAGTTTGAAGAAGGGTGTATATCAACTATACTTTTTTTAATATACATTCCCCTTATTATTGCTATTACAGTTTTGTTCCCTATCGAGACAATAGTATCATTATCAAAAATAGCTTATTCAAAAGGTATATTATTTACAATTGTTATTCCGGTAACAGTTGTATTTATTATAGTTATAACTACATTATTAGTGACACTATCATTCAGATATAAAAATAAAGTAAAACGACACAAAGAGGAGATTGATGAAATTATAGAAATTTACAATCGAAAAACAAAAGAGTTAGAGTATGATTATAATAAAAAAACAACAGAACTCAATGATAATTACAAATCAAAATTAAATGATTTATTAAAAAGAGAAGGAATCATTAAACATGTGCTTAATTCTAAAACGCCATTTAAAGATGTTGCGCAAATGGCCGCAGATTTGTCAACATATTTGTATGAAAAAGATGAAAATTATTTGAGATATAAACCTCACCCAGCTATCAGCGCAGCAGAAAAACTCAAAGAAATAAAAGAGACAACTAATAAAGAACTTGTATTCTACAAAGAAATTGAGTATAAATACAATTTTATTATTGGGTCATTTCCCGAACTAAAATTATACATAGATAATGACACCGAATTATTAAGCATGGCTGAATATTTATCATATTCGGACTTGCAAGAGAATCGAGATAGGAGTAGGGATTTTCTTAGTAATGACGAATGGAATAAGTTAACTGTTTCACAACGAAATCAATTAGCATTAGATAGATATATACAAAAGAGAAAAAAGTCGAATTGGGCTATTGGTCGTGATTATGAAATGGCTTGTGCTTATTCATTACGAGAGAAAGGATTTAGTGTTGAAATGCATGGCATTGAAAAAAGATATGGAGATTTAGGTCGGGATTTGATTGCAACAAAGTTTGGTCAAACATTATTTGATGAAGATAGTAAAAAAGGAGAGATATTTATCATACAATGTAAATGCTGGAATAAGGACTTACATATAACAGAAAATGTTTTAATGCAACTGTTTGGGACGACAATAGCGTATCAAATCGAGAACAAAAAAAATTTCGGAAATGGAATAAAAATTATTCCTGTCTTGATGATACCTCCTTTTACAAAATTGTCTGATATGGCTAAAAATTTTGCAGAAATTCTTGGAATAAAAATTATGATACAAGAATTTATAGACTTTCCCCGTATTAAATGCAATATTAACGGTAATGATAAAATATATCATCTCCCATTTGATCAACAATATGACACTGCACAAATAAAGAATAAAGGTGAATTTTATGCTTATACAGTAGCGGAAGCAGAAGAAAAAGGATTTAGAAGAGCCCATAGATACAAGGGAAATAAAAAATAATTAAATACTCAACTAATATGAAAAATATAATTCTACTAAGTATTTTACTCTGTTCCTCATTCAATATGATATTGGGACAAGAGAAGTGGGACAAAGAAACCTCTACCTATATAAATTACGATGTCGGATTTCATTGGAATTTGTTAAGAGATTTCGATTGGGTTAAATATCCAACTAATAATCAAAATACAGTTTTCAAGGCGGCATCAGATGTGGGGATAACTGTTCTTGTATCAGCAAGGAATATAGGAGTAGATAGCAACGAATATGATGCATGTGATTTTATAGAAGAAATCAAACAAGGATTTGGCATGATATTGAAAGAGAGAGACGCTCTTACCGGGTCGCAATCGGAAATTAAATATGCAGTATGTAGTAATTTCTTAGGCAAGAATGCAATAAAAATTATTATAAAATGCTCATTATATGATGATATTCGCAATGAATCTTATTATGAAATAAGTTATAACTTTTTAAAAGGAGAAACATTATTTGGTGTAACTGCTCAAATAATGGAAGAAGCATACTATTATTTAGACGAGAGTGATATAAAATCTATTTTTTATGGATTTGGAATGAATGCAAAATAGACAATGCTATGGGAAAATTGAATTTAGTAACTGTCATTATTTTAATATGCGCCATAATAAGGAATGTTATGGGCATAATAACAGCTATTATGAGGTATCAAATTGATAAAACTTTATATAACTTGCCTGAAAATTATACTGGACTACTTGTATGCGACATTGGTGTAGCTGTTGTTTTTGTCCTATGTTTCATACTGATCTTACGGTTAAATAAATGGGGCTATTATGCTTTTATAGCGACCAATATTGTGTACATGATATTAATTGCCGTTATTGGTGGAGATGCCATTAAATGCACATTCTTGGGTATATTGTACATAATAGGAATATCATTGATGATGCTTTTGAAAAAGGACGGTGTAAATGGCTTTGTTTCTTTGGGGATAAAGGAGACGCCAGTTTCTTTGAAAGACGAGAATGAGGATTTCGAAGAGTACGATACATTCATATCGGAAGGTGAATCAGAAGAAAAGATAACCACTGAAAATTCTTATTCTCCCAATAAAGAGGTTGGAGAATTGGATAACGAGAAAGAGACAGCCGATGAAAGGTGCAACAAAGAATCCGTTAGTTTCAATAAAGTTCTTAGGTTGATAGTAAAACATAAAGATTTTACACTTATACTGTTACTTATTATTATACTTATTATTTTATATTATTTTTCAATCAAATAAATATATCATGGAGGCTTTTATCTTATCTTGGGTATTCCCTGTTCTCTTATTGATAACAATATCCTGTATTACTTTCTTATTAGTAAAAAAATACATGGATAAAAAAATAGCAAACATTGTATTTGCCATTTCTTTATTTCTTAGCGTTGCAATAGGGCTTTATATTCAAAACAATAGGTTTGTTGTCGAAAATTACGAATATGTTGTTTTTACAGTATATGATAAACTTACAGGTAAAACACACTCAACATACGATAACAATCATTGATATGAAAACAAGTCTGACATCACTAATATTTAAACTCGGAGTGTGAATTAAAATCAGTCTAGAAGCCGATGAATTATATTCACTTTTTTTGTGGATATATCAAAAAAAATATCTATCTTTGCATTGAAAACAACAGCACAATGTTTATTGAGTTCGACAAGGAGTATTTGCTAGAATTGTTTGAGAAAGGACGAACAAGCGACAAAAAGTATCGATTCCAGCCGGAGGTAATACGGGGGTATCATAAATGTGTCATGGTTTTGAGACGGGTGGAAAACATAGAACAATTATACCGTATTAACGCTATGAATTATGAAGTCCTTCATGGTGACAAAGAAGGCATATCCTCTGTTCGTATCAATCGAAAATACCGACTGGAATTTACCGTAAGGGAAATGATGGACGAACAAATAATAACTATCTGCCGATTGCTTGAAATTAGTAACCATTATAAATGAAATAATATGGAAACTGTAAGGAGAATTTACGCACCACACGAATTGGTCTGCGCAGAACCTATTCACCCCGGAGAGATATTGAGGGACGAATTGCAAGCACGTGGTATATCGCAAAAGAAATTTGCCAGTCTGATTGGCATGCCTTATACAGCATTCAACGAAATCATAAACGGAAAAAGGACTATAACAACTGATACTGCATTAAAAATAGAAGCGGCAACAGGAATTACTGCAAATCTGTGGGTGGACTTACAGTCAGATTATAACATGCAAACTGCCCGACAAGACAATGTTCTGCGGTCTATATTGGAGAAAATACAAAAAGCAGCAGCTATACTGTGACAGTTTTTTACGATCCGAAAACGAGTATTTCCATTCAAAAATAACCGTGCAAATTCCGTGCAAGTAATAAATAAATAACAAATATAAAACTGATAATCAAATTATTATAATATAAATAAACGCGTCTGGGGGGCGTGTGGTCGCAAGTTCGAATCTTGTCACCCCGACTGATTTATAAAAACACTGATAATTAATTATCAGTGTTTTTCTTTTTATATCCAATCTTAAAAATATGGACCTAATAGGCAAATGGTAGGCCGGTAATCGCATTAATAGACATTCATACAGGTTTTGATTCCGAAAAAAATAGACACCGCTAATCGTCAAGTCATTGATTTTGCCAATATAAAAGCAAAATAGAATTTCTATAAATTCACTTTGCATAATAGTATCTCATGGAGACTGAAACGGTCACAATATCATCATGAACCGTGTAGATAATACGATGTTCGGAATTGATGCGACGAGACCAATACCCGGTGAACTCATATCTCAGAAGTTCATCACTGTTTTTTAATTATTTATGTACATTTGCAAAAACTATTCAGAGATGGAACAAAAGAGTGAAATCGTATTATATCAACCAGAAGGTGCTGTAAGTCTGGAAGTCCGCTTAGAAAATGAGACCGTATGGTTAAACAGGCAACAAATTGCTGAACTATTCGACCGAGACATAAAAACAATTGGCAAACATATTAACAATGCTTTAAGAGAAGAATTAACCGATATTTCAGTTGTCGCAAAATTTGCGACAACTGCCACAGATGGTAAAGTCTATCAAATGGAATATTACAATTTAGATATGGTTCTTTCTATCGGATATCGGGTGAAATCAAAAAGAGGCGTTGAGTTCCGCCAGTGGGCGAACAAAGTCCTAAAAGAATACATGCTGAAAGGTTATTCCATCAATCAAAAGCTCGACAGTTTAGAGAAAAGAATTGATAACCGACTGAGAGAACACGACTCCGAAATACAAAGGCTCAGCAACCAAGTAGATTTTTTCGTCCGCCATTCCTTACCGCCGATAGAGGGAATATTTTTTGCCGGCCAGATATTCGATGCCTATAAATTCGTTTGTGATCTTGTCAAGTCAGCCCGAAAAAGTATCGTCCTTTTCGACAACTATATAGACGAATCTGTCTTGACTTTATTCGGGAAACGAGGAAAATCGGTGTCGGTGGTGATTTATACGGATAAGATCATTCCGCAATTGGAGCTCGACATCAAACGATTCAACGCTCAATATTCGCCTGTAAAGGTCAAGTTATACACAAAGGCGCACGATCGGTTCCTAATCATCGATGGGGAAATCTACCATATAGGCGCTTCGCTGAAAGACTTGGGAAAGAAACTTTTCGCCTTCTCGAAAATATCGGCTATTCCGCCCGAAATCATATATAAACAAATTGACTCGTGAACGTTATGCGACCTCGTACCGATAAAATAGGAATCTCCGGTAATCTGCTTACAGGGGTATTCCACATCTACATTTTCAAACAAGCTAATGCCTATATCGCCTATTGTCCCTCCATCGATTTAGCCGTATCCGGGAACAGCATACGAAATGCGGAAAAGTCCTTCCAAGAATCCGTGTCGATACATCTCGACTATCAGATAAAGAATAAAGAACTCTTGAAGGACTTGAAAAAGCACAAATGGAAAGTCCGATATCTTATTAAAAACAAGAAAAGCCGGTGATTGACCGGCTTTTTCATTTTTATACTTCGGTAGTTACATTAAATACATTCTTGTTACCCGACCGACTTCAATCCAATCAAAGTTAGAAATTCAATACAACAAGGGAAATTTATCACCAACAAAAAATAATCGCTAATAATTATTTCGATTATTCCCGATAATTAGTATTATAATAATAAAGCCAAACAAACATCTAATTATCAATATTTTACAAGAACTACAAATCTTATTTCCATTTATTTTTCATTGCAATTTTAAATATATTATTTTGTCTGGGTATTAATTGGATCATACATGTAGTGAT
>ERZ780178.119-NODE-119-length-68882-cov-10.168088_pt1 | contig 68882 bp, 27 predicted proteins | sample MGYA00511018_ERZ780178 | MGnify/ENA primary metagenome ERZ780178 (study PRJEB29588, sample SAMEA2151439) | human gut metagenome | biome: human gut; feature: human-associated habitat; material: faeces | place: Denmark | collected 2008/2010 ...
TTATAAGGAAAAATAAAATACTTTATAAGTAAAAATAATACGAGTTACCCCGATAACGATTGACAAAATCGAAAAAAAATATTATTATAAAAGGGTATATAATGGGGTTGTGTCGCTTAGGCGTAAGCATAACCCGGCGGCGATATTCGTTTTTAACGTGAAATTATTCAATTTTTTGAATATTTATACAATAAGAACCCCGACGCCTCGTAAGACGGCGGTTCTTTACCCCCGGATTTCGATTTAAGGATAAAACACGACAGTAACGGCAAAATTATTAAGGTACAGATATGAAGAAAATCACGAAGAAAATTTTAAGTATGGCGTTGTTCGTTCTTTGCGCGGTATGCGGCGCGTTGTCGCTCGTTGCGTGCAAGGATAAAAACGGCGCCGGAAGCGGCGTAAAAGTTACGCTCGTCGGCGAAACTTACGCGGAAACCACTTTTACGCTTAAAAAAGGCGACGCTTTGCCCGTAATAACCGAAACGGATAAAGATTTCGAAGGTTATTGGACGGACGCGGCGTATACCGAAAAGTACGACGGCGCAACCGTTCCCGCAAAAGACGTTACTTTGTACTATAAACAGAATTATCAGTACTATACCGTCAATCTCGATTTCGGCGAATTGGGGGTTAAAACCCTTTTCAAGGCCCGCAGGGGCGTAAACGAGGTAATTCCCGACAGCGCGCTTGCCGATTTCAGCGTCGCAGGCTTTGCGGAAACCGCCGGCGGTGATATTAAATACGCCGTAGGCACCGAAAGCAACAAGGTTTACAATCTTGCCGAAAAAGACGGAACGGCGACGCTTTACGCCGTTTACGAAATCAAAAACGTCGAAGATTTTACTATCGAAAACGGAACGGTAACCGCTTATAACGGCGCTGCGACCGAAATCACGCTTCCTTACGGAGCGACGAAGATCGCTGCCGAAGCCTTCAAAGATAACAAAACCCTTACTTCGGTAACGGTTCCCGCTACTTACACGTCGATAGGTAAGGGCGCGTTCGCTGGCTGCGAAAAACTTGAAACCGTGACGGTGCCTTTCGTAGGAGGAACGAGAACTTCCAACAGGTTCTTCGCTTATATCTTCGGCGCGTCCGGATACGCCGAAAACGAATTCTCGTTCGCGGCGTACGTAATGAACAATAATAGCCTTTACATGGGCGATATGCACTTTGAAAACCTTTTCGTTCCGAAAACGCTTAAAACCGTAATTATCAACGATACGGTAAAAGAATTCGCCGATGGCGCGTTCTATAAGGCGTACTCGCTTGAAAACGTAATTCTCGAAAACCCGGCTGCGCTTAATAAAATCGGCGATTACGCTTTTGCGTACTGCCCGGCTCTCGGTAAACAATCGGATATAAAAGTTTCGGTTTGTTTCGATTGGTTGTCTTCCGTTACGGAAATCGGTAAATACGCCTTTGCGGCGTATACCGGCAATTACGAAAACGCGGCTAAGGAAATATATCCCTACGGCGAAGAGTATAAAGACACTTACGTTGCGAAACTTTACGAAAGTCCGTATCCGTTTACGAATCTTACGGACATCCCCGAACTTACGAACGTACAGACGATAAAGGACTCCGCTTTCAACTTCTGTTACGCGATAAAAGACGTTAAATTCGGCAACAAACTTAAAACGCTGGGAATGAACGCGTTCTATTACTGCGCGACTCATACTTCGCTTTCGTTGCCCGATTCCGTAACCGAAATCGGAGAGTACGCGTTTTTCTCCAACGCTTCGGTGCTGACGCTCGATATAGGGGCTAACGTAAGAAGTATCGGAACGAGAGCGTTCGCGTATTGCAGTTCGCTTTCGCAAATCAAATTCGCGGGCGAAGACGCTCCGATCGTAGGCAATCAGGCGTTCTGCAATTCTCTTAAATCTTCGACCACCGGCAGTACCGAATACGAAATGGTAATCGACGATATGAGAATGTACGTTCCCGACGGGGCTGCCAAGTCTTACGCTTCATCGCTTGCGGCTTATAAAGACTATATCGAGGTTGCCCAATCGGATATAGCCCCCGCTTACTGGTACGATAAAAACGGCGAACTTACCACTAAATTCGAATTTACTTCGGGCGGAATCGTAAACGTTACCGATAAAAATCAGGCGTTTATTTTAAGCGTCGATTACTGGAACTTCGGCAAGCCGACTTACGGCGCGAACTGCGGCGAAAGTTATCCGATGATGTACGAATTCATCGACGAAAAAACGTACGATCTGACTGCGGGTTTGCATAATAAACCGCTTTACGCAAATCAGAAAGTCGTTCATATATGGCACCCCGAACTTCTCAATTGGGACGGTTCGACGCTCAATAACCTTTACTTCATCGTAACCGAATTACCTTACAACATAGACGGAACGAAGTATCTTCTTCCCGTTATGGTAAAGACGGTAGGCGTAGAGCAGGGCGGCACAAAATACGGCGACGTTAAGGTTACGGGCAGTTACGTGGCGTACGTCAACAAATACGGCGCGGTTAAAATCGGTAAAGCGACGAAAGAAAGCGGCTCGGAGGTTGAAAATTGGTTCGACGATCCCGCAGGCACGTATTATATGTCTTTCGAAAAGTCTGCCGACCACGAATACAAAGCGACTTATTATAACGATAAATACGAAATAATAAAAACGATGCTCTTCAGAAGCAAAATGAAGGGCGCTACGGAATCCGTAGAAGATCCGCTTTACCTCGTGTACGACAGTACCGAACCCGACGCGACCGCTTCCGACGTTTTGTTCGCAGTAAACTCCGCTTTTAACGACAACAACGAACTTTATCTCGACGGTCTGGGTTCCGCGCGCATAAAAATCGGCAACGACTCTTATTCCGTCGGAACGGTAACGAACGACAAAGATCTTAAGTTCGGCGAAGAAGGCTTTACGCTTTCGTTGTCGGCAATCTCCAAAAACGGCACTCTAGAAGACGCTCTTACCGGAACTGTGACTTTCGGGAAAGTCGCTAAAAGCGGAGAATACCTCACTTTAACCGCGACGATCGGCGACGTTTCTTACGAATTCGTCAACGTAACTTACGATGCGGGCTGGTATCGTACGGGTTACGGCGAATATAAAGGTCAGACTATCAATTATCCCGTAAAGAGCAACGATCTTGCAAACGACGAATGGCGTTATAAAATTCTTACCGACGTTCAACTCGGGGCAACGATTAATTTGTACGTTTACGCTCCCGACGGCAACAGGGATAATCCCGAATTCGCGTATTTCCGCGAATATACCGAAGACGATAACCTTTATTGCGGGGAAGTAAAATTCCGCAAAAACGGAGTTATGAAATTCGCTTACGGCGACGGCGACGAACGCGAGGCGAGATTGGTCGATAAGAGGGGTTCGTTCGAACTCGACGATAAAGGCGGAACGACTTACAGAAAATTCGTTCATTACGTCGATTCCGAAGATATGACTCTCGTTCTTACCGAAAACTTCTACGGTACCACGCTGTATTACTACACCGTCAAGACCGACGGCTTCGGAAATATGTACGTTCTCGATCAGCACGACGACGGTTTCGACGACGCGTATATGGGAACTTACGACGATTACGGTTCGTTCACGGCGAACGGCACTACCTATTACGAACTTATATTCAAGGGCAGAAAACTCGACGCCGACAATAAACCCGTGGGCGAAGAAAAGACTTTCTGGATATTGTACGCGTTCTCTTCGCTCTCGGCGTATTCAGACGATTACGAAGACGCTCAATGGTACGGAACGCTGGCGAGTATTTACGAAAACCGCGACGACAAGAAGTTTACCGCGTACGATAACTTCGGTTATAAGTTATACGATATAACCGTAGACGTATACGGCAACACGTCCTATAAGGCGTACTCCTACACGCTTACGATGGACGGCAAAGTTACCTATACCGAAGTTAAAAACGAATCGATTGACAGGCTCGTTGCGGTAATGGACGGCAGCGGCGAAGTTTCTTACTTCTTTGCGGTCGGCAAGGACGGAACCGCATTGTACAGTTTAAGACTTACGGGCGATAATTCGCTTAAAGTATCGAAAGAGGGCGCGGGACTTAAATTTGCGACCGAAACCGCTTCCGCGGTACTCGAAATCGAACTCGATAAGTTGAAAAAGTTATAAATTATACGTTTCAATCGTCGGATAAAGCGTTTTACCGCTTTATCCGACGAAAGGAACGATTATAAAATCTCATAAGGAGAAAAGAAATGAAAACGAAAAGAACAGCAATCTGGATTCTTGCTTGCGTTATGGTTCTGTTTACGGCGTTTACCATCGGTTGCAAAAGCAAAAACGATAAAACCGCGAAAACCGTAAAAGAAATAACGCTCAGCGATGCGACGGCCGAAATCAAAGCGGGCGGAGCAATCGTTTACGCAGATTACACCGTTACGGCGAACTATACCGACGGAAGCAATAAAGTCGTTCCTTTGACCGAAAAGATGTTCAAAGCCGAAGACCTTGCGAAGTTTGAAAATGCCGGTACTTACGAAATCGAAGTATCAGCATTCGGTAAGACGACTCTTCTGACGGTTACCGTAACCAACTATACGTTCGAAGGCGTTACCGCCGCCGACGTAAACGTCGTATACGACGGAACGGCAAAAGTTCCGACGCTCGATAACGCCCCCGCGGGCGCGACTGCGGTATGGACTTATTACGAAGGTACGGACAAAACCGGCGCCGTCGTGAGCGAAGCGGTAAACGCAGGCACTTACTATGCGGAAGGCGTAGTTTCCCTTAAATATTATAACGACGCAACCGTAAGCGCGAACGTCGTTATAGCCAAAAAAGCGGTAAATCCCGCCGAACTTAAATGGGAAAACCTTAAACGCGTATACACGGGTTCGGCTATCGACGCCAACGTTACCGCGTCCGACCTTCCCGAAGGAGTAACCGTCAGTTACGAAGGCGACGGTAAAACGGGTACGGCTGTAGGTAAATATACCGTTACTTTGAAGTTCGACGACAGCCTTAGCCAAAACTATGAAATGACCGCCGAAACTTACGACGTCGAATGGGAAATAATCGCTCCTCTGGACGCTACCTGGTTCGGCGCGGAAAACGGCGCTCTCTGCGTTGCGGACTTCAAGTCGGATTCCGAAACCGCTGGTACGCTTACTTTTAACGGACAGACTACGACTTACACCGTTGCTTTTGACGATAAGGGTAACGCGACTTTCTCGGGACTTAACGGCAACGTTACGGCAATTTCGCTTAAAGGCGGAATTTTAAGACTGACCGCAGGCGAAAAGAACTACCTTCTCGTAAACAAAGACGATCTTAACACTTATTTCGCAGGGAGCGAATACGATATGCTTCTTGCGCAATTCCGTATCGACCTCAACGAAACCGATAAGACGTTGAAACTCGTCGTTACTACCGAAGCGAACGGAGAGCAGGAATATCCTTTGACTATCTCTGCGGGCGATAGCGAAACTCTTGCCAAAAACGTTAAACTTTCGGCTTCCGAAACGCTGTATCTCGACTACTATTACAGTTACGGCGTAAGAATCAACGGTTTTGAAAACCCCAACGGGTATAAATCCGAAAGTAATTACGTTCTTGCGACGAAATCCGCCGTCGCCGCCGCGCTTAAAAATCTCGTCAACGGCGAATTTAAGGATTTAGACGGCAACACGCTCGTTGTCAACGGATACGAAGATATTAAGTACAACGGCAGAGCGGTTAAATTGTACGCCGTAAATTACTACGGGAAAGCAACCCTTTACGCGGCAATCAACTCCGGTAAAACAAATGCCGAACTTGCGCCGAACGCCGGTTACGTTAAGTTCAACAACTCGTCGTTCTACGATAAGAACTTAATCGTCAAAGCGGGAACTTATTACTTCGAAAAAGACGGAGTGATTTCCGACGCCGAAACGTTCGGATACCTCACTTCTTCGTATAATTACACGGTAACCACGAAAATCCTTAAAGGCGAAACCGCCGAAAGCAAGACGTTTACGGTAAACGGCGCAGAAACCGCCGACAGAGCGTTGCTCGATCTCGGAAAAGACGGTCGGCTTACGGTAACTCTTTACCTTAAAAACGAAACCGAAGTTTACGCTACGTTCGTCGTAAACGCAAACGGTACCGCGGTAACTTACGGAGAAAAAACCTTTAAGAAGGTAGAAAAACTTATAGAAAAAGCGACGGGTTATCCGTCTTCCAAGTATTACGGCGCGGACGGAACGGTACTTTCTTACGACGGTAAGGGAGCGTTCACTTTCACCGACGCCAACGGAAGCAAGGTATATAATAAATACACGCTTGAGGCAGACGGCGATAAACTTACGATAAACCTCGTAAACGGCGAAGATACCTGCACGATAGTAAGCGAAGATCCTCGTTATATAACCGTAGACGATAAAGTTTACCTTAACGAAAGATCGTCCAATCTTACGAACGGATATAAACTTTCGGCAACGTTTATTGCGGGCGATTCTCAGATCGTCGTCAAAAATAACGAAGTAACGTTTGACGGCAACGCTTTGACCGCTCTCGAATTCAATTTCGTTGACGACGGCAATAACAAGGGCAGAACCGTACTTCAGATTAAAGGTAAAAACGGCGAAGCCGACGTTTCGATTTTGTTCTACTCGTTAGCGGCCGTCAAAGTCGGTAATAAGGGTTACGCGATACAACTGCTTTCGCCTTATTACGGCGTAACTTACAGACCCACGGAAGACGAAAGTAAATCTTTCACTTTCGAAACCGACGGCAGATTGATGATCAACGGTAAAGAAGTATTCGCTTCGGTCGTAGGCACCAGCAACGTTAACTACTATATCGAAGACGGTAACCTGCTTCTCGAATGTACCATGTACGACAACAGTTCGTACGGTTACGCGACGATAAAAGAAGGCGACGTGCAGTACGATTACAATTCCGACTTCTTTATGGAATACAGGGGACTGTACGTTTCGGAAGATAACGCTTCGGCATTTGCTTATCTTAAATCCGATACGATTTACGCAAGCGAAACCTCTTATACTCGTTGCAGCGTAAGTTCGATAGACGAAAACGGTACCGTTCTTAACGTCGGCAGCAAAAAAGCGACGCTTAAAACCGTCAACGGTCTGCGCGTAGTCGAATACGACGGCAAGACCTACAATCAGGTAAAAGATTTCTCGCTTGACGCCTACTTCGGTACTTATTCGGTACTCAACGGCAATAATTACGATTCTCTTACCGTTCCGACCAATTTACTTACCAACGCCAAAGACGTAAGCCTTGATAAGTTCGTAATGTACAACGGATCGTACGCCCCGGTAATCAAGTATAATTATTACAACTATGCTTACCTTATTAAGAATACCGACGCTGCGACGGCAACGGCGCTTCCGTACTACGCAATCAACGAAGCGTACCTGAAATACGCGGGCGATGGTAAACTCGACGGTAAAACGTTTGAAATCGGTTTCGGCGTCGGCACGAAAGACAATAAGAAAGTTCCCGTAATGAGCGTTCTTTACAACGGCGCGGCGCTGACTTTAACCAATATCGCGCAGTGGCAACTGACTGCCAGAATCGGTGAAAAGGACTATACCGTAGAAGCCGTTACCGGCGACGAAAAAGCGTATGCGGATCTTATGATTTACGAATCCGTCTACGGGGAATATAAAGGCGCCTACCTTTTCAACGATAACAACGGCGAACTTGCCATAAAGGTGAACGAAAACGGCGAAAGCGTTATCGTCCTTAAATTCAACGATAACGAAGTAAACGCGACTTTCGCAGACGCTTCTTTCGGCAAGACCGTAACGTTTACTTATGACGGCGTCGACTATAAAGGCAATCTCGTCAAATCGAGCCCGAGCGTCAGAATAGTAACCGTTGCCGAATACGAATTCTTCTTCGGTTCGACTTACTACGAATCGGATAATGCGTACGGCGTAACCGTAAACGGAAAAACGCTTAAATTCGATTACGAAATCAAGTCGCTTTCCCAAAATTATTCCGACTATCAATTTGCGTTCAAGTCGCTAAGTTTCGACGGAAAGGCTGCTACCGCAAACGCGATATACTACTCGACGGCTGCCAAGACCGTAGTGTTCACTACCGCAGACGGTACGTACGCTTATAACCTTACGACCAAAGCGTTGACCGATAACGTTACGTTCGAAGGCGTTGCCGCGTTGATAAACAACAAGAATACTTCCGACGGCAGCGTATACGTAACCGCAAGAATTACTTCCGTCGAAGGAAAGGTCGCAAAAGTCGGTCTGTTCTACGATTTCGGTAATAAAGGCGGACTTAAGGCGGTAACCGCTACTACGGTTGAGGGCGGATATAAACTTTCGGGCGAAGGTCTTGCGACCACTTACCTTCTCGAAGAAGGCGACGCTTACGCGCTTTATACCGAAGAGCAATATCTCCTTGCGGGAACTTACGCGATAGGCGGTAAGGATCTCGTAATCACGGGTACTCACGCAAACGGCAAATTCACTTATACCGCCGCTTACGGCGGAGCGGAAGCCGTAGCCGTAACCCCCGACTTCACCGCAAAATCGTTTATGATCAAGGGCGCGACGTCGGCGACGATGTTCGGCTGGACTAACGAAAACGGCGTATTGAATTTCACCGCAACCGAACTTCCCGCAGCCGCTCTCGATTTCCTGATAGACGGCGATTATATGATTAATCTCGATTCTACTTACAATAATTTCGAGATGAGAATTTCGCTTAAGGGCGCAGATAACGGCAAAGTAAAATTCAACGTAAGTTATAGTACGGGCTGGGGTAGTTGGACGACCGCAGAAGGAACGCTCAGCGACGACGGAACGTATATCAGCGCGTACGTGTACTATTCCGATATTCAGATTTACGCTAACGCCGTAAACGACTATTACTATAAATTAGTTGCGGTAAAGAAATCTTCCGCTGCGGCTAAATATCTCGGTACGTTTACCGTAAACGAAACCGAAAAGGTGTCGATTGCGCTCGGCGCGACTTCGTGCGAAGACGAAGACGGCGAACTTGACGGACTTGACACTTCCTGCTTTATGGTAACGTATAAAGGGAAGACCGTTAAGGCTTCTACGAAGTATTCGGCTTCCGTAAGCGAAATCGAATTCACGGTTGACGGCAAGACTTACGTCGCGAAACTCGTCGACGGCGCTATGACCGTTACCGAAAAGGCTGCCGCTTAATACGGCAAATAAACGCGTTTTATAAAAACGCGGAAATACGCTTAAAAGGCTGTGCTTCGGCGGGGAAATATCCCGCCGAAGAGGCAGCCGTTTAGTGCGTTTTAGAGAAAAGTGTTCAAAATGAGCAAAAACGATGACAACGACAAGAAAATCGAAGACGACCTGACCGTTTCGGACATGTCTGCCGACTGGATGCCCTGGAACAACGGTATCCGGCGGCATTTCAGACAGAAAAAGGCTAAAATCCCCGAAAGGAAAGAGTCTGTAGAAGAGAAAAAGGCGAAGAAGAAAGAGTACAGGCAACTCGTGCTTGCTCAATTCCTTGCAATGTTGCCCGCAATGGTATGCGTGCTGCTCGCCTTTGCCGCTATGTTTCTGTTGGCTTATTTGTGGCTCAGATGATAAAAAACTTTTGTTAAAGTGAAAAGCAATATGAAAAAATTCCGAATTATTACAATACTTGCCGCGTTGACGCTCGCTTTCGCCGCCTTAGCCCTCACGGGTTGTAAAAAGGGGCTTAACCTCGGTAACCTCGGTTATTCGGCGAAAGTGGTTTACGACTTCGACGGAGAAACTCAGACCGGACTCGGAAAGAGAACGTTCTATTACAAGCCTTTAACGCCGATTATAAAACCCGATACGGATTTGTCGGCGGATATAGTCATAAAAGAACCTGCCGGGTATCATTTCAACGGCTGGTATTCCGCGCAGGTCGACGAAGACGGCAACCCGATTAAAGACGGTTCGGGCAAGTATATTTTATCGGACGAACCGTGGGATTTCGAAACCGGGTATTCGGGTGAAAAGAAACCCGTGATATATTTAGTCGCGACGTGGGCAAGAAACTATACGTTTACGATCGACGTCGGCGAAGAGGCGCGAAACGCGGGAGTTACGAATACCGTACTGGATCACTATTCGAAACCCGGCCCCGTGTCGAAGCCCGGCGGGCTCGGTCCTAAATGGAGCGGACATACGTTCTATTACTATTATTCCGATTCGAACGACGATACTTCGAGAATTTACGATTCCGACTGGTCGAATATCGTAATAAGCGACGAGAACCCCGACGTAACGGTTTACGTCAAGTGGCTCGAGGGGAACTGGACGATAGTTACGGATAAACAACAAATCAGGAGTCTTTTCCCGAAGACGAATTATTATCTCGACGCCGATATAGATTTTTCGGACAGCAAGGGCAATCCTACCGAAATGAAAGGCGCGAAGAATTACGACGGTATATTCGACGGCAACGGACACAAAATAACGAATTTCAAATATACGATTTACGTTAACCCCCCGAAAAAGGGCGAAACGGTTTCGAACGAATACGGATTGTTCGCTTCGATCGGAGATAACGGCGTAATAAGAAACGTCGCCTTTGAAAATTGCACCGTCGAAGTAAATCTCGGGGCGCAGCAGACAAGCGGTCGCTATTACGTAGGTTTTTTGTGCGGCAAGGTAAGCGCGAATACGAAATTATCGGCGTTTACGGGCATAAAATTCAAAGATTGCGTGCTTGACGTCAAGAGATTGGCGGAGGCGATAGGTCACGACGTTTTGCTCGGAGCGGATAATTATTACGGAATTTTCGGCGAAGTCGCAGACAGAAAAAACGACGAGTTCGTTATCGGTGACGAAGATCGCGGTATAACGGTGAAACTCGACAACGAAATACAGAAGTAAAGAATAAAAGGAGATAGATATATGAAGAAAAATTTTGTTGCAGGTATCCTCGCGGCGGCTATGGCGGTTACGACGATCGGTTGCTCAGGTAAGAGCAAAGGAAATACGAAACCGACGCCTACTCCCGACGGAGACGCGTACGTTCCCACCAATGCGGAACAGAATACGCCCCTCGTATTCGGTATCGACGGCGCGGACGGCGTATTCAGCCCGTATTTCTCTACGGCTTCTTACGACGGCGAAATCGCCGGCATGACGCAGATCGGAATGCTTACCTCCGAAGGCGGCGACTACAAATACGGCAATAACTACGCGTGCGTTGCGAAAGACGTAGACATTACTTACCTCGATTCCGAAGGTAAAGAAACCACCAGCGCAGAAAAAGCCAAAAACGGCGGATACACGCGTTACGATTTCCTTATCAAAAAAGGAATAAAGTTCTCCGACGGCGAAGATCTTACCATTAAAGACGTTCTCTTTAACCTGTATCTCTTCCTCGACCCCGCGTATTCGGGCAGTACCACTATTTATTCTACCGATATAGTAGGGCTTAACAAATATCGTACCGGTCAGGACGATAAGGGCGCGATGAGCACCATCGACGCAACCGCGACGACGGCAGCCAACGCAAGATTGCTCCGCGTTTATCAATGGCTTACCAACAAGCAGTTGCTTGAAGACGCCGGCGGCAACGTCGACAATATCCCCGAAGCGTCGAAAAAAGATTATACTTACGGGCTCGAAGATTATAAGGATGAAATCGAAGCGGATATACTTTCGTTTATTCCCGAGTTCAAAACCGAAGTCAAAAACGATTACGATTCGGCTATGAGTTCGTTTAAGGAAACCTGCAAAGAGTATGCTTTTAACGAAGTATGGGAACTTTACTTCTATAACTGGGGTAAGGTCAAACGTAAAACTTATCCCGGTTCCGATCGTTACGTAAGGGTAGACGCGCAGGGCAACGAAGTTACCGAAGCCCAACTCGACGCAAACGACGCTTTACCCGATAACGACCCGAATAAAAAGGTTTACAGATATAAACTCGATTGGGACGGTTCTACTTATCAGGAAGATTTCAAAAAACTTACTTCCGACGACGCCAAGAAGAACTACGCCATAAACTTCGTGTATAAAACCGCTACCGGTTTCGAATACGACGAAAAATTCACGCTCGATTACGGTAAAATCGAAAAGACCGCGCTCAGAACCATGATTTACGGCGGCAGCGCGAGTTATTCGACTTTGTATTCGGCAATGCAACTCAATGAAAGAGAAAAAATCATCAAACAAGCCGAAGGCGACGGCGGATTCAAGAGCATTGAAGGCGTCAAGACCTCCAAAAGAACGGAATTCCGCAACGAAAAGACGAAAAAGACTTACCAACTCGGCGAAGAATACGACGTATTATCTATAACGATCAATAAAATCGACCCCAAGGCTATATGGAACTTCTCGTTCACGGTCGCCCCGTTGCATTATTACGCGCCCGGCGCAGACGCCGACGGAGTTTGGAACGTCAAAAACAATTACGGCGTTACGTTCAACAGCACCAACTTCATGACTTCGGTAAGAGATAAGCAGGGCGTGCCGGTCGGCGCGGGCGCTTATAAAGCGAGCCGTGAAAGCGGCCTCGGCAACGCCAAATATCCCGGCAAAAACGAATTCTTGTCCAATAACCGCGTATATTACGAGAGAAACACTTATTTCGATACGCTTGACGAAAAAGTCGGCGGCGGTCCTATCCAGAACGCCAAAATCAAGTACTTCCAGTACAAAATAGTCAACTCCTCCGTACTTCTTCAATCCTTGCAGAAGAACGAAATCGACGTCGGAAGCCCGAATGCGACTCCCGATACCATACAGGCTCTCGCTTATCCGGAATACAGCCACCTTGCAAGCAAATCGGCATGGACCAACGGTTACGGTTACGTAGGTATCAACGCCGGTAAAATTGCCGACGTATGGCTTCGTCGCGCTATTATAAAGGCGATGAATACCGATCTCGTAATGGATTATTATAAACAAGACTCCAATCTCGCAAGCATAATTTACCGTCCGATGTCGTTACAGTCGTGGGCTTATCCTTCTTTCGAAACGAGTGCTTACAGTGGTACGAGCATCCGGGGCGAAGCATTGGATTACGCATACGACGAAGCGGGTCAGGACATTGCCAAAATGCTTAAAGATAACGGTTATACCGTAAACAGCGCGGGTAAAGTAACGCGCGGTCCCGACGGCACGATTCCGGAAATCACGTTTACCATCGCAGGCGAAAGCGACGATCACCCGGCGTACGTAATGTTCAAGAACGCTCAGGAAGTCCTCAAGAGAATAGGTATAAACGTAAACGTTAAAACGGACGCGTTCGCGCTTAAAAAACTCGCGAGCGGACAACTCGAAGTATGGGCGGCTGCGTGGGGCTCCACCATCGACCCCGATATGTATCAGGTATATCACAAAGATTCCACGGCGGGCAGTACGCTTAACTGGGGTTACAGAGAAATTAAGGCGAACAGCGGTAATAAGTACGATTACGAACTCGAAGTAATTACCAGGTTATCCGACCTTATAGACGAAGGCAGAAATTCTACCGACAACTCGAAAGGCGGAACCCGCGCTCAGACGTATTGGTCCGCGCTCGACCTCGTAATGGAACTTGCGGTGGAAATGCCGACTTATCAGAGAACGGATCTTACCGCTTATAACAAAAACAAGATAAAGGCAAGTACGCTTAACCAGAAACCTACCGCGTTTGACGGATTGTTCTCGAGAATCTGGGAAGTCGGTTATAACAACTAAATTTACTAAAATCTAAGGCGTTTGCCGCGGCGGAATACGCCGCGGCAGACGAACGGAGAAAAGATGTTCAAATACATATTAAAAAGACTCGGATTGTCGATCGTTATACTATTCGGCGTGTCCGTAATAATATACGGACTCGTAAGATCGATGCCCGTCAACTATATAACCGATAAATTCCAGGCGCAACTGCTGGACGGTACGATAAAACAGGAAGAAGTCGACAGAATGCTCGCTTTGTACGGGCTTGACGACAATTCGTTTTTCGGTATCGTCAAAGGTTACTTAAAATGGATAGGCAAAGTATTTCAGGGCGATATGGGAACTTCGTTCCTTTACGGCGATAAGGTATCTACGGTAATATTCAAAAATATGGGTATATCGTTCGGTATAGCGTTCGTCGCGCTCATTTTCGAATTCCTCATCGCTATTCCCCTCGGCGTAAAAGCCGCGGTGCATCAGAACGGCGTTCTGGATTATACCACGAGCGTACTCGCGATGATAGGTACGGCTTTGCCGACTTTCTTCTTTGCGGCTCTGTGTATCGAATTATTCTCCGTTCAGTTGGGTTGGCTGCCGGTCAACGGCTTGCAGGGTACTTTGTCGATGACCGCTACGGGCTTCGAAAGGTTTATTGATAAGTTATGGCACCTTATAATGCCGATATTTATAATGGTATTCCTTTCGGTCGGTTCGCTTATGCGTTATACGAGGACGAATACTCTCGACGTGCTTAACGCCGACTATATCCGTACCGCGAGGGCGAAAGGTTTGCCCGAACGCAAAGTTATATATAAACACGCGTTCAGAAATACGCTTATTCCGCTCGTAACGTTGCTCGCGGGTACGATCCCCGGTCTTTTCAGCGGCGCGATGATTACCGAGCAGATTTTCTCCATTCCCGGTATCGGCGCGAAGGCTTACGCCGCGCTTAAAGCCGGCGACGTTCCGTTTATAATGGGCTATAATATGTTCCTTGCGATACTTACCGTCATCGGAACGTTAATGGCCGATCTTATGTACGCAGTGGTAGATCCGCGCGTTAAACTTACCAAATAAGGAGGGCTTAAAATGGATACGAAAGATTTAGAAAACGTTAAGCCCGATGCCGTGATTGACGAAATCGTCGAAAACGAAGGCGAAAACGCGAGAAAAGACGCTCCCATAAACGGCGAAGACGAGGCGTTTAAGGGCGGTGAAAAACTTGAAGACAGAGTTAAACTTCTTTCCCCCGGCAGGTTGGTATTGAAAAGATTTTTCCGCTCCAAACTTTCGGTTATAGGGTTGGCGGTACTTATTGCGTTTTTCGTTATTTCGTTCTTCGGACCGTTACTTCGTTTCTGCTGTCCGTTCGTATGGGGGCAGGACGAAGTAGACAGAACTTCCGGTTCGGCGGTATGGGAACCCGTTAAAATCAACTACATCGACGCAGAAGGCAACAGTTACGAAACGTACGAATTCCGTCTGTTCGTCAGCAAGAATATAAACGCGGACTCCGATCCGTCCGCAACGCACCTTCTCGGAACGGATAAAAACGGTTACGACGTCTTTTCGAGGATAATGTACGGCGGCAGGGTGTCGTTGACGCTCGGCTTCGTAGTAGTAATACTCGAAACGATTTTAGGCGTTATACTCGGCGGTCTGGCGGGGTATTTCGGGCGATGGGTCGATCAGTTGATAATGCGTATCGTCGATATACTAAACTGTATACCGACGCTGCCGATAATGCTTATAATAAGTTTCATGCTCGACGCCAACGGCGTATACGGAATGTCCAAACTGTACATAACGATGGCTTTGCTTACGCTGATAGGCTGGGCGGGTATCGCAAGAATGGTCAGAGGTCAGATATTGTTCCTGAGAGAACAGGAATACATGGTCGCGACCGAATGTACGGGCTTGTCCGTTCATAAGAGAATATTCAAACATCTTCTTCCGAACGTATTGCCGCAACTTATAGTTTCGATGACGCTCGGTCTGGGCAGCATAATCCTTACCGAAGCCACTCTCGGTTACCTCGGTCTCGGCGTTCCGATCGAATACGCCACCTGGGGTAACATGATAAATATTCTTACTCAACCCGTTACTTACTGGGGCGCTCACTTCAATCAGTGGATTCCCGTAGGTATCTGTATCATTCTTGCGGTTCTTTCGTTCAACTTCGTCGGCGACGGGCTTCGCGACGCGTTCGATCCTAAAATGAAGAGGTAATTATGTCGGATAAAGCAACTAAATCTGAAATAAAAAAACATTATCTTTCGGGAAAAGAATCGCGCGAGATAGCAAAGAAGAACAAAGCGTTCGTCAAAGAACTCGAAAAACGCAAGAAACGTAAAAACGTCGACTCGAAAGAATATACGACGGAGATGAAAGATCCTCGTAACATAGTCGAGTTCGATAATCTTCACACTTACTTTTTCACCGACGCGGGTATATCCAAAGCGGTAAACGGCGTATCTTTCGCGATACCCGAAAATTCCGTGGTAGGCATAGTAGGCGAATCGGGTTGCGGTAAATCCGTAACCAGCCTTTCGCTTATGCAACTTATACAAGGTCCCGCGGGGCAGATAGTAAAGGGCGAAATCCGTTTTAAGGCGTCGGAATTCAAAAAGGACGAAAACGGAAAGCCTATACCCGTGTATAAGACGATTACCGACGAAAACGGAAACGTCGTAGTCGAAACGGCGCCCGTACTCGATAAAAACGGAAATCCCGTTTTCGATAAAGACGGTAACTTCAAAACCGTTCCCGTGCAGGACAGGGACGAAGCGGGCGTTCTGAAATACGAAACCGAAGAAAAGGTCTACGATATAGCCAGAATGCCGCTTAAAGAGATGTCCAGAATCCGCGGCAGACAGATAGCGATGATATTCCAGGAACCTATGACTTCGCTTAACCCCGTGTTCACGATAGGAAACCAACTCGACGAAGTTACGCTTCTGCATATCAAAGACGCGGACAAGCAGGAAGCGAAGCGCAGAAGTCTTGAAATGCTCGAACTCGTCGGCATAGCGATGCCGGAAAGAGTATATAAGTCTTATCCGCACGAAATATCCGGCGGTATGCGTCAAAGGGTAATGATAGCGATGGCGCTTGCGTGCAATCCGAGATTGGTTATAGCCGACGAGCCGACCACCGCGCTCGACGTTACCATTCAGGCGCAGATACTCGACCTTTTGCGCGACGTAAGAAAGAAGATGAACGGCTCTATTATGCTCATTACGCACGATCTCGGCGTTATCGCCGAAATGGCGGACTACGTTTACGTTATGTACGCGGGCAAAGTCGTAGAGCAGGGAACCGCGCAGGAGATTTTCAAAAATCCGTTGCACCCGTACACGATAGGTCTTCAGAAGAGTAAACCTGTCGTCGGTAAAGAGGTCGACGAACTGTATTCCATTCCCGGTAACGTTCCGAACCCCGTAAATATGCCGGATTACTGCTATTTCAGAGAGCGTTGCAACGCTTGCACCGAAAAGTGCGCGGGCAAGTATCCCGCGTTCGTAAAAGTGTCGCCCACACACGGCGTAGCGTGTTATAAATACACCGACAAGGCTGAAACAGATGAATAAGAACAGGAAATTAAAAGAAAATAAAATTAAGGGTCAAATCGAAGAAACGATAGTCGAAGAAACCGAAATCGTCGGCGGCGGAAACGTTACGGAAGTTACCGAAATTACCGAAACGACCGCAGAAGCAGTCGATATTACGGCTGCGGAAGCCGAAGCGGAGCGCAACGCGCTTGCCGAGTCGATAGACGAAGGCGATTATCTGCTTAAAGTCGAACACCTTAAAAAGTACTTTCCGCTTGCGACGGATTTCTTCGGGAAACCCACGTCTTTCGTCCGCGCGGTAGACGACGTTACTTTCGGCGTCAAAGCCGGGCAAACGGTAGGCATAGTCGGCGAATCGGGTTGCGGTAAGACCACTATGGGCAGAACGGTTCTTCGTCTTCATTCGGTTACCGGCGGAAAGGTTATTTTCGACGGGCACGATATAGGATCTATGTCCGCTTCGCAACTCCGTAAAATACGGCCGCAGATTCAGATGATTTTTCAGGATCCGTATTCGAGTTTGTCGCCGAGGCTCAGAGTCGGCGATATTATCGGCGAAGCGGTTGCCGAACACGGAATCGTGCCGAAAGAACAACTTAAAGATTACGTTCTGTCGATAATGAATAAATGCGGATTACAGACGCATTATTACGAAAGATACCCGCACGAATTTTCGGGCGGTCAAAGACAAAGAATATGTATCGCCCGCGCCCTTGCGCTCAAACCGAAACTCGTCATCTGCGACGAGCCCGTTTCGGCGCTCGACGTATCTATTCAGGCGCAGATAATAAATCTGCTTAAATCCTTGCAGAAAAACGACGGCATAGCGTATATTTTCATTTCGCACGATTTGTCCGTCGTAGAACACATAAGCGACGAAGTCGGCGTAATGTATCTCGGCAGCATGGTCGAGTACGGCAACAAAAAGGATATATTCGCAAATCCCATGCATCCTTATACGCAGGCTTTGTTTTCGGCGGTTCCCGTTCCGGATCCGGACGTTAAGAACAAGAGAATCATTCTTAAAGGCGATATACCGTCGCCCGCAAATCCGCCGTCGGGTTGTAAATTCCATACCCGCTGCAACAAATGCATGGAAATATGCAAGACCGAAACCCCGGTATTCAAAGAATACGCTCCGGGGCACAGGGTTGCTTGCCACTTATACGAACAAAACAATTTATCGGGAATAACACATGAATAAATTTACTAAAAAATTATCGCTTATACTCACGAGCGTTATGCTTTGCGCAAGCCTTGCGATGACGTCCGTAGCGTCGGCTTTCTCAAGCGGAAAGAAAGGTTATTCTTACGCTTCTTCCGCCGCGGCTTCATCCGCAGGTAAACTGGAAGAGGTCACGAATCTGAAATCTGCCGATACGTCGTCGATGTTTTCCGACGACTATCTCAACAAAAGTTCGTCGCTTACGGGAGAGCATTGGGTAATCGTTTCGCTCGAAGGTCAGAGTCTTTCCGACAGAACGAACGGCGACGTCAACGATTATATGGATTCCTTCGCGGGGTCGGTCGCCGCGCGCGAGATAGAAAAGGAACAAAAAGTATTCCTTAAAAGGCTTGCCGCCGCTAACGTTCCTTACGAATATAAGGCGTCGTATAATACTATCGCCAACGCGGTAGCCGTAAAAATCGACGTCAAGAACATTTCCGAAGTCAAAAAGATACAGGGAGTATCCGACGTAACCGTTTCGGAATATTATTACGCTCCTCAGGACGTCGAAGTCACCAACGCCACCAACGTATGGGGTACGGGTATTTATCAGATTTCCGACGAATTACGCAATCAGGGCTACGACGGAAGCGGTATGGTAGTCGCGGTTCTCGATACCGGTCTCGACTACTCTCACGCGGCGTTTCAGACGATGCCCGAAAAAAAAGCCGGCGTAGAAATGCTCGACAAAGCGACCGTCGCGAAAAGAATTTTCGACGGCGATACGAGCAAAGGTCTTATTTCGAAAAATCCCGACGTAACGGTAGACGAAGTTTACTATAACTCGAAAGTTCCTTTCGCATACGACTACGCCGATAACGACCCCGACGTTTATCCGTCTTATTCTCACCACGGCACTCACGTCGCGGGTATAATCGCGGGTACTCCGATACGCGATAAAGACGGTAACGAAGAGTACATCAAAGATCAGGACGGCAACGAAATATTGGATAAAAACGGTAACCCTATGACTTTTACGGGCGTTGCGCCCAACGCGCAACTCGCGATTTTCAAGGTGTTCACCGATAACGAAGAGGAAGACGGACTCGGCGGCGCGGAAACGGTCAACATTCTCTGCGCTCTCGAAGATTGCGTAAAGTTGAAAGTAAACGTAATCAACATGAGTCTGGGTTCTTCCGCAGGTTTCTCTACCGCAGACAACGAGTTTATGCAGACCGTTTACGACAACGTAAGAAAGGCGGGCATAAGCCTTATGGTCGCGGCAAGCAACGATTACAGTTCGGCGTATAACGGCGTTTACGGTACCAATCTCGCAACGAGTCCCGACTCGGCGACGGTAGGTTCGCCCTCGACTTTCGACGCGGCGATGAGCGTCGCGAGTATCAACGGTCAGAAAGCGAAATACGTAAAAGTAACCGTAGGCGGCGAAGATAAATACCTTTACTTCACCGAAGCCTCCGACGGCAACGGCAACCAGAAAGACTTCATAAAAGAAATCTTAAACAATCAGACGATCAACGTCAAAACCGATCCCGACGGCAACAGATACGCCGACCTTCAATACGTCGTCGTACCCGGTTTCGGTCAGTCGGTAGATTACGCAAATACCGACGTTTACGGTAAGGTTGCGGTCGTTCGACGCGGCGGCGACGTTACTTTCGAAGAAAAGGTAAGGGTAGCCAAGCAGAAAGGCGCGGTTGCCTGTATAATCTACAATAACGTTTCGGGCGCGATCAGAATGAGTCTGGGTAACTTGTACGAACCCGTTCCGACCTGCTCGATAACGATGGACGCGGCGAATACTTTCGTTCCGACGTCGAACAACAGCATTACCGCGAGAACGGGAACGTTAAGGATAAGCGAAGGGCAGAAAGCCGGTCCGTTTATGTCCGACTTCTCGAGTTGGGGACCCACTCCCGACCTTAAACTTAAACCGGAAATCTCGGCTCACGGCGGCGAAATAACCTCGTCCGTTCCCAACGGCTGGGCGGAACTTTCCGGTACGAGTATGGCTACGCCCAACCTTGCGGGCGTTATGAGCCTTATGCTCGAATACGTGAAAAAGAATTCCGACTTTTTCGGCGCGGATAACACGCAGAGATATTCGGACTTCGTAACTCAGGCGAACAGATTGCTCATGAGTACCGCGACGATCGCTTACGACGAATACAATTCTCCGTATTCGCCGAGAAAGCAGGGTTCGGGTCTTGCCGATATGAATAAGGCTACGAAGACGCAGGCTTATATCTACGTCAAGAATTCGGATAAGACCAAAATCGAAGTCGGCGACGACCCGAAAAAGACGGGCGAATATAAACTTACGTGCAACGTGCGTAACTTCGGCTCGACCGACAGAACGTACGAGTTCGATACTCTTACGATGACCGAAACGCTCGCGTCGGATAAGATTTCCGTCGCCGAAAGAGCGTATATGCTCGACGGTCAATGCGATTTTACGTTTACGCTCAATTCCAAGAATAACGGAAGTTCTTTGTCCGGTAAGACGCTTACGCTTAAAGCCGGCGACGACGTAAACGTTACCGTTACTGTAAAACTCAAAGATTCGGCAAAGAAATATATCGACGACAGTTTCGCGAACGGTATGTACGTCGAAGGTTTCGTCAAACTCATAGACAAAACCGAAGGCGAAAAGGTTGACCTTAACGTTCCGTGGCTCGGATTCTACGGCGACTGGTACGCTGCGGCTATGTTCGATATTTCGGATTACGAACTTTCCGAAAAGTTGCAGGACGACAGCATTCCCGACGACCGTAAACCCAAGGCGCAGATGTACGCGACCACTCCGCTCGGTTCTTACTACGGCAGCAAATATATAATTCCGCTCGGCGCGTATCTCTATACTCAGAAAGACGACCAGAAGAAGATATATCCGTCAACCGAGAAGGCGGCTATCTCGATTTACGACACGACGAACCGTCATACGGTTTATAAACTCTACGCGATTTACGCGGGACTTTTGCGCGGCGCGAAGAGAATGAACATGACCATAACCGACGCGGTTACGGGCGAAGTCGTGTACTCCAGAGAAATAACCAACGTAAGGAAGTCTTATACGGGAGGTTCTTCTTCGGCAAGAGGCTCGTTCATCGAGGTCGAATGGTCGCCGATCGCTCAGGCGATTTCCAACAACAAACAATATAAATTCCACGTCGAAGGCGTTCTCGACGACATAAGCGAAGACAGGAAATATAATCCGAGCGCTTATTCGTACAATAAATCGTTCGATTTTACTTTCTACGTAGATACCGAAGCGCCCGAAATTACGGATTATAAACTCAGATTCGAGTCTTATAAAGACGATGCGGATAAGACCAGATATAAAGTATATCTCGATATAAACGTATTCGATAACCGTTACGCTCAATCCGTCGCGCTCTGCTACGCGGATTATAACGAAATGGCTTTGAAACTCTTCGATTCGAACCTTACTCCGGTTTATTCCGAGAGCAATTCGACCACGGCGGTTACGCTTGACGTTACCGACTATTACGAAGCGGTTAAAAACAAGACGATAACCGATCGCGATCTCTATCTTCAGGTAGACGACTACGCGCTCAACACGAGAGTTTATCGTATAAACGATTTCTGCTCGTTTGCGGACGCGGTCAACTATCCCGACGAAGTCCATATAACTTCGGGAACCGAAGCGTCGGGCGACGAAGAGTATTCGAGAGAAATCACGATAAGCGTAAACGAAGCGCAACAACTCGCAACGTCGGTCGCTCCGGCCGATAAGTCCTCGATGGGGCTTTACTGGAAGTCTTACGACGAGGGTATAGTCAAAGTAAGAGACGGCGAAATCTTCGGCGTTTCGGCAGGCGACGCGATAGTTAAAGTGTTTGCCGGCAAAGACGAATACGCAAACGCTTACGACGGCATACTCGTACACGTAGTCGACGGTTCGGCTGCGAATCCGTCCGTTACCAGGATGTCGTTCGGTCTTATCCCCGACAAGAGCGGCGCTCTCGTAAATCCCACGAACGTTACGGTAGAGGTTCACCAGAACACCCGTATCGAAATGAAGACTCTCGTCGAACCGTGGTATTACGACGGCGAAGTCGAAGTAAAGTGGAGGACGTCATCCGACAGTATCGCGACGGTCAGTTCGCGAGGCATAGTTACCACGCATAAAGAAGGAACCGTAACCATATACGCCGATCTCTATATAAACGGCAAAAAGACGATTTATTCGGCAAGTACGACTTTGAACGTCGGCGCGGAATTCATCGTACAAAACGGTTATCTTCGCGAATATCACGGCGCGGGCGGTAAAGTCGTTATTCCCAAGTCGCTCAACGTATACTACATTTACGAAGAGGCGTTCAAGGATAACGACAACATCGAGGAACTTGAAATATCTTCTCCGTGTACCGAGATTCAGCAATCTGCGTTTGAGCACATGACCGCTCTGAAGCGGGTGATATTGCCGCATACGGTCAACTTCATATATAAGTACGCGTTCAGAAATTGTCCGAAACTCGAAACGATAGATATGCACTCGATGTCGGTTGCGTTCGGAATGAACTCTTTCGAGAACTGCGTATCCCTTAAAAACATCAACAACGTAACTCTTCTTAACGGTCTTAAAAAAGAGGACGTCGAGATAATGAATCTTACCGAAGGCGTAGACTTTTCGAGATCCGCGGCGAAACTTACGACCATGGGTAATTACGCTTTCAAAGGTTGTACGTCGCTTCAATCGATCGACATCACGGAACTCCGCGTGGCGGGTCATAACGTGTTCGAAGGTTGCCGCGGTCTTACCACGGTAACGCTCAGCAAGTTCACGGACCTCGGCGACGATATGTTCTTTAAGTGTACGTCGCTTACCAAGTTGATTTACACCGATCTTACGGCGGACGATATAGGCTCGATTTCTTACGACACGAAAGTTTCTCCGTTCGGTAACTGTAACATAACAGAAGTAGTATTCGGCGACGGTTTGCTTAATCTCGCAAACGGAGCCTGGTATAATTCCGACGCAACCGTCCTGTACAAAGTCAAACAAGACGCCGTGGCGTTGACCGTTCCGGCAACGGTTACAGAAATAGCGGCGAACGCTTTCGCGGGTAACACCAAGTTACGTTCGGTTACCTTTACGGCAGGCGAAAACGGCGAATATGCGCTTAAAAAGATAGGTAATTACGCGTTTTCGGGTTGCAGTTCGCTTACGTCCGTAACTCTTCCCGCAAGCGTCAACGAACTCGGAACGGGAGTATTCAGTTGGTGTTCCGCGCTTACGTCGGCAGATTTGTCGGGCGTCGCGATCAAAGAACTTCCGGCAATGACGTTCGCATACGCAGGCGTAGACGTCGTGACCGACGAACTCGGCAACGCGAGCGAGAAAGCGGTTCTGACCAACGTCAAACTCAACGCCGCCACGAGGTCGCTCGGAGCGAGGAGTTTCTTCGCAAGCGGGCTTGCGACCGTAGATTTGTCCGCTACGGGCGTAATTTCGATCGGCGACGGCGCTTTCGCGAATTGCGAATATTTGCAGGAAGTAACGCTCGGCGATATAACCGCTATGGGCAACGACGTATTTTCGGGTATCGTGGTAACTAACCCCGTGCTCAGAAAGGTAGTTTTCGGCAGCGGAAGTACCGTGCTCGGAGCGGGAACGTTCAGAGGTCAGTCCAACCTCGACACGCTCGTTTTGTCCGACGCCCAGAAAGCCGTTGAAGAAATCGGCGCGTATACTTTCGCGGGCTGCGTCAAACTCGCCAATCTTCCGTTCACGAACGTCGTGAACGTCGGCGAAGGCTCGTTTGCCGGCTGCGCTCAATTGAGGTCGTTCGACTTCTCTTCGACGGAATACGTCGGCGCGTACGCTTTCAGCGGTTGTTCTCTTATAGCGAATCCGGCGCTTGAAACCGTAAGATTCATAGGCGATTACGCCTTCTACGGTTGCGACGCGCTCGGCAGCGTTTCGCTCGATAACGTTACCAATATCGGCAAGTACGCGTTTGCGGCAAGCGGAATAACTTCGGTTTCGTTCGGACAAAAGTTCGTGTACGAAAGCGAAACGAGATACGACGAAGACAATAAAGAAATATTCATAGAAAGAATAGGTATCGGCGATTACGCGTTCTACAAGAGCGCGCTCAGAATCGACGGAACTCTTGAAATCGCTCTCGGCGCAGGCGCAGGCATAGGCGAAGGCGCGTTTGCGGCGGTTGCGGGCGTAAAGAACTTTGCGGTAACTTCCGACGACGGCAAGTACGAAGTCGTCGACGGTATGATAATAAAGAGAGTGGCGAACGGCAAAGAAGTTCTCGCTTACGCCGCGCTCGGCAAGTCCGGTAAAATCGTCGTTCCCGAAAAGACGGTAAGAGTAGGCGCTTCGGCGTTCGAAAACGTTACCGCCGCTACGGAAATCGAATTCCCGTACGAACTCAAAGCGATAGGCGATAAAGCGTTCTTCGGCTGCGGCGCAACCAAATACGTGTTCGGCGGAATAAACGCCCCCGTACTCGAAGCCGCTTACGTTTCTGCGGATCAGTTCGCCAAAACCGACGATCTGTATAAATTATTCGATATGAGCGGCAATATCGCGACTCAGAAATATTACGCAAACTTCAAGAATTACGCCGCGCTCGTGTTGTACGCGGGACAGGGCGGAGTCAAAGGTATAAAAGATCTCGGTCTTACCGCGGAATTTGCGGAAAACGCCGCTGGCTTCGACAGCAGGCTTTACAGCGCGTACTTCTCGACTAAAGTCAAAGCACCTATGATTGCCGACGACACCACGAGAGAATGTAACGAATTGCTGAAGACTATTCCGACCGCCGCCGAAATCAACGTTCTGACGGCAGACGACGAAGCGGTATGGAACGGATATAAAACCACCATGCAGAACGCGAGAGCGAAATACGACGACGTATCGCTCGTTCAGCGTAACGCCTTCGTAACCGACTGGCAGAAACTTATCGAATCCGAAGCCGCAATGAGAAATAAAGCCTCGTTGTTCGGCGAATCGGTTACGAGAACGGGTATTTCCGTTACGACCAGACCGACGAAGACCGTATATATCGTAGGCGAAACTTTCGATCCCGCAGGAATGATTCTTACCCTTTTGTGGTCGGACGGTTCCAAGGAAGAGATAAGCGACGGCTTCACCTATACCAATACCAAACTTACCGAAAACAGCCGTACGGTCAGAATAACTTACGAGGGGCTTAGCACGACGCTCAACGTTTCGGTGGTAATGCCCGAAATTCAATCGGTAACGGTAGAAAGCGAACCGTCAAGACTCGAATACGAAATCGGCGAGAAATTCTCCACTGGCGGTCTTACGCTTAAAGTAACCTATGTAGACGGCACTACGAAGACGATTTACAGAGGTTATACGGTATCCGGCGACGGTCCGTTCGAAACTGCGGGAAAACACACGGTGACCGTAACTTACGAGGGTAGAACCGTCGCGATAGAAGTAAACGTAGTCGATCCGGACAGTCCGGTCGTCCCGGATCCCGACGAACCGGTTAATCCCGCAAAACCCGCCAAGAAGGGTTGTAAGGGCGCGGCGCTTCCGCTTTCTTCGGCGTTGCTCGCCGCAGGCGCGATCGCGTTTTGCAGAAAGAACAAAAAGTAATCGGTAACGATATTACGCTAAGAGCCGCCTTTCGGAAACGAAAGGCGGCTTTTTGCTATGTCCGGCATACTCCGAAGTAAAAATCGTGTGAAAGTTTCGGTATTCATAAATAATGCATAAAATGCAGAATAAAATGTATAAAAATTCATCTCTATAAAGTCGCGCGACCGTGGGCGTAATTGTATAAAATCTTAAAATTGCCGAATAATTCGACCATTATCGTGAATTTATATGCGTAATAAAGAGTAAAATACAAAAAATATAAGCGTTCGTTATGATGTATATAAATATTTATAATGTGAATATCGGGTAAATTTTAATTGACAAATCGTTACGCGACATTTATAATAAAGTACAAAAAATATAGGTATAATCATAGGGCGAGGTCTATACTCCGACCGTGGAGATATCGATATTAAAACACCCGACAGGAGGTAGTTTTATGAAACAGAAAAAGTTGGTACTGACAGGTCTGACGGTCGGCGTAGTCGGTTTTTCGGCTGCGTTCGTCGGATGTAAAGGTTCAACCGCCGCAAAACCTCTCGAAGAAGGGCCCGAAACGGGAACTTATTATTATGAGGACGAGTACGGCGAAAACCTGCTTACGCTCAGCGGAGGGCAGTACTTCACCTTCAATTACCGCGGCGAAAATTTAAGCGGTAAGTATAAACTTAAAGACGGCGCAATCACGCTCGACTTTTCCAAAAAAGGCGAAGAAGACGCCGTAGGAACGCTCGAAGAAACGGTTTTAAGTTTTACCTATAACGGCGCGTCCGTCAGATTTTTGAAAAACGTCGCGTATAAGGTTACGTTCAACTCGAACGGCGGCAGCGAAGTCGCCGCAAAGAACGTTAAAAACGGTAAGACGCTTGCAAAACCCGCCGATCCCACTAAAACAGGCAACAAGTTTATCGGGTGGTATAAAGATAAAAATTGCAAAGGGTTGCCTTTCTCGTTTGAAACGGACGCCATAACCGCGAACACCGATCTTTACGCGTTGTGGGTAGCCGTAGGCGAAAACGACAACGAATTCAAGGTAAGTTTCGACCTCGGTTACGAGGCTGCCGCGCCCGAAGCGATGACTACCGTCGCAGGCAAACTTTATAACGTTGCCGAGCCGACGAGGGAAGGTTATACCTTTAAGGGCTGGTGGCTCAGTTCGTATAACGACGGCGACAAACTCACCGCCAAATTAACGGATAGCACCGTGTTCGACGCGGATACCACGCTTTACGCCGTATGGGCGCAGGGCGACGAAACCGCGCCGCTTTTAAGCGTTACTCAAAGCGGCGCCGAATGGGAAGGCGTTACTACGTCCGCGAAACTCACCATCGCAGGTCCGAACGGACTTAAAGTAACCGAAAACGTCGGTACGACCGCGGGTAACAGATACGCTTACGATTTCGCAAAACAGGCGGCGGGCGATTATACCGTTACTCTCGAAGCGGGCGGAAAAACCGCAACGGCTTATTACCTTAACGGCGCGTTGGCGAGAGTTTCCGATCTCCGCGTAGTCGGTAACGCCGTACTTATGTGGAACCCCGTTGCGGGCGCGGAAAAGTACGTTGTTTCGGTCAAGTGCGGCAACGCAAATCACGAACATCTCGAAATAGACAACGGAACTTCCACCAACTTCAACTTCGTCAACTGCGCGATGAAAGAAGGCGGTATAGAGTTTACCGTAAAGGCGCTTGCGAACGGTAAGGCGACTTCGGTTGCCGCTTATACGTTCGACAGAACGCTTGCAAAACCCGAAAATCTTTCGTATAACGCCACGACCGGTAAACTTACCTGGAACGCCGTAAGAGAAGCCGCCGACTATATAGTTACGGTCGGCGAAGAAGCGTATAACGTGGGCAATAAGACGGAATTCAGCCTTAAAGGCTATACGGGTGACCTTGAAATTTCGGTCGTCTGCAAGACCGACGGATATAATACTTCCGCCGCAGCTACGCTTGCTTTGACGAAAGAAACTCCCGCTTCCCCCGCGAACTTGCAGATAAACGGCGACAACCTTACCTGGGGCGCGGTAGAAAACGCTACGGGTTACGTAGTCCGTATCGGCAATAACGAATTCGAAGTCAAAGATCCCACGTTCGATCTCGCGGCTAAATTCATCGAACTCAACAAAAACGTCATTCCCGCGTTCGGCTCGGAATACACGGTTGCGGTTAAGGCGAAATTCGAAAACGGCGAATCGCTTTACAGCGACGATCTTGACGTGCTTTATTACGCCATGCAAAAGTCGCTTAAATACGACAAAGGGGTATTATCCTGGGATTACGTCGTAGGCGCGACCGAATACGAAGTAAAAGTAAACGGAAAATCGTATACCACCGAAGAAAACGAATACGAGGTAACTTTGGACAAAGAGGGCGAAAACCTTCTTGAAGTTACGTATAAAGACGCCGACGGTAATCTTGCGGATAACTGGGTAACGTATACGGTAAACGCGTACAAACTCACGTTTGACGCGACGTCCGGTTCTGCCGTTCCTGCCGTCTATAAAGCGGTAGGGGATAAAATGGATTTGCCGTCCAGCGAACGCGAAGGTTTCGACTTTGCGGGTTGGTACAACGCTGCGGCTGCAAATAACGCGAAATTGTACGACGACGAATATTTCTACGGAAACGCCGACTACGTTCTCTACGCAGGCTGGAATCCGAAGACTTACGCCGCAAACCTCGATTACAACGAAAAGGGCGAAGGCTCGGCGACCGTTGCGGCCGTTACCTATACCAAAGATTATTACATTGCGCCGCCGACGGTTAAAGAATCGTTCAACGATAAAATTTTCGTCGGTTGGTACTCTTCCGCCGACGGTACGGGCGTACAATATACCGACGAACTCGGTAATTCGCTTCGTCCGTGGCAACACACGTCGGATATGCCGTTATTCGCGGTGTATAAAGACGCGTTCAAATATGTCGAATACGGTAAAGGTTACGAAATAACGGCAAACCCGTTGTTTGCGTCGACTAAAATTGCCGAACTCGTCATACCCGCGACGTATAACGGTAAAAACGTTATTTCTATCGGCGAATACGCTTTCAAAGACTGCAAAAATCTTACAAGCGTGAAAATTCCCGATACGGTTACGTTTATTGCCTCCACCGCGTTTTATAATTGTACCAAAGTAGAAAGGTACGAGGTTTACGATAACGGAGCGGTAGCCCCGACGTATTATTCCGATAACGGCTCGTTGCTCTATAAGAATCCGATAGCGGGCGGAATCGAACTTATGTGCGTACCCTCAGCCGCGAACGGCAGTTACTCTATTCCTTACGGCGTTACAAGACTCAACTCGAAAACGTTTTACAAATCGAACGTAACCGAAGTAACCGTACCCGCAAGCGTTGTCGAAGTCGCGCAGGAAGCCTTCCTTTCGTGTAAACAACTCACGAAATTGTCGTTCGCTATGCCCGAAGGCGATCAGGAACTCGTTTCTCTCGAATTCTCGACTGCTTTCGTCAGCGATTGCACCGCGCTCGAAATACTCGAACTCCCTGCGAGGGTAAAAGCAATAGATAACCTTGCCGAGTCGCTGAACGCATACAAGAAATTAAAAGAAATAAACGTAATCGGGGAGTGCGACGGTCAGGTTTACGCTTCTCTTACCGAAGAAGACGGTTTGGGCGCGAAAGGTATTCTTTGTAACGCCGACAAGTCCGAAATTCTTTATTGCCCGATTGCAAAAGAATTTAATTCCGTTGCAGACGGCGAAAACGTAGTGAAAGAATTCGTCGTGCCGAATATCGTAACGAAGATCGCTCCGAACGCTTTCAATATGTACAAACAGTCCAGCGAAAGCAAGAACGCGTATTACAATCTTAACAGAATCGTATTCCACAGCGGTATAGTTTCTATCGGAGAAGAGGCTTTCCTCGATATGAGGTATCTTAAATCCGTAACGTTCAAAGCGGGCGACGATCCGCTTGGAATGACGATCGGCGCAAAAGCGTTTTACGGTTGTTTCTATATAAACGAACTCACTTTCGAAGAAACGGGCGCGCTTGAAGGGACGACTTTCGTTCCGGCGAAGACGTGCGGCGTTAAAGAAATAGGCGCGAAGGCGTTTTACGACACCTCCGTTAAAAAACTTCTGTTGCCCGGCACTCTTACGAAGATAGGCGACAGCGCGTTTGAAGACAGCGACGCTTTAACCGAAATAGATTTCAGTCACGTCAGAAACGATCTCGTCTACGGCGCTCATATTTTCGCAAGTTGCGGATCTCTTGCCAAGGTAAGCATAACGGACAACGTAGGCCCGATGGAATTCAGTTCGGTATTCTATAAGTGTTCTAACCTCGAAAAGGTCGAAGTTTCGCCGAACAACGAAAACTACGAAAGCGACGAAGACGTACTTTACAGCAAAGGTAAAGAAACGTTGCTTTACTACCCCGACGGTAAGACGGGCGAATTTACGATTCCCGCCGAAACGAAACGTATCGGCGGCGGCGTATTCAGGGCAAAGAGTAACATAACCAGGATAACGATCCCCGTGAACGTTATCGAAATCGGCGAAAACGCATTCGAAAAATGCGCGAACCTTACCGAAGTTATATTTGCCGCTCCCGCAGAAAACGAGCAAGCCGAACCGCTCAGAATAGGCGACGGCGCGTTCTGCAATTGTACCGCGCTTACGTCGATAACGCTTCCCGCAAGGACGGAATCTATAGGCGCCGGTGCGTTCACGTTCGACAGGAAAAGCGATTCCGCTCTTGCCGAAGTGGTCCTGAACGAAGGGCTTGAAACGATAGGCGATTCTGCGTTTGCAAAGTGCGGTGCGTTGACGAATATCGTAATTCCGTCGTCGGTTAATACGATAGGCAAATCCGCGTTCTCGATGTCCGGATTGACCACCGTCAACTTTGAAGGCTCGGGCGAACTCACTCTCGGAACGAACTTATTCTATATGTGTGAGGATCTTGCGTCCGTAACTTTCAGAGAAGGAACGAAAAATATACCCGAGTATACGTTCGCTTACGATGCGAACCTTACTACGGTCGTTATACCCACTACCGTTACCAACGATTCCAATAACGGCGTAAGGGCGATAGCGTCGAGGGCTTTCCAGAATTGTACCGCTTTGACTACGGTTACGTTTACGAAGGGCGGAACTCTGCCGCTTTCGTTCGCAAGCGGCGCGTTCTGGGGTTGTACGGCTTTAACCGAACTTAACCTGCCTAAACGCGCAAGCAGTTTCAACGGTAATTACGACGTGTTCGAATTCGGCGAGGCCGGTAACGTATTGCAAAGTACGTTGGCAAACCGAGTATTCTGCGAAAACCCGTACCGCGCGGGTCAGGACGTTACCCTTGCAAGAGTAAACGTAATGGCGGACGATAACGTACCGCAAGATTTTGTCGCAGAGTACGCCTCTTACGACGGAGCGTTATATTCCGCCGACCTTAAGACGGTAGTGTGGATACCTTACGGCAGAACGGGCAACGTAGAAATTTCCCGCAACGCGACTTCTTTCCGCGACGGCGCGGCGTTCGGTTGCGGTTTACTCGAATCCGTTACGTTTGAAAAAGGCGGCGAGTCCGACTTTACTTTCAAATCCGTCGATAATAAAACGGGCATTTCTACTACGAAACACGTATTCTTCGCTTGTCCGAGTCTGAAATCAATCGCATTCCCGGCAAGGCTTACTTCTATCGGCGATTACGCGTTGTTCAGCGCGTCGTCTAACAGAGAAGTGTACGGAACCGTACTCGAAGAAGTTACGTTTGAAGCGGGAACGAGGCTCGAATCTATCGGCGCGCATGCGTTCGGTAACTCTATGATTACCGAGTTCACCGTACCCGACAGTGTAACGAAAATATCGAAAGACGTGTTTAACGGCAGCGCGAAACTCGAAACGCTTAACCTTTCGGCAACGACCGACGCAACGATGCTTGCAAACCTCGTTTCGGGCGTGCCGAACCTGAAAGCGGTAAACATTCCTGCCGCGAGCAAGGAACTTGCTTCCGACGAATACGGCGTGGTTTACGATACCGGTAAAACGAATATCGCGTACGTCCCGCTCGGTTTCGACGCCGCAGAATACGAAGTACCCTATACGGTCAATACGATTAACGCAAGTACGTTCAAGAACGTCAAATCGCTTAAAAAGGTAGTATTCGCAAATGCTCCCGAAGGAAAGACCGCAGGGGAACTTACGTTCGGCGCGAGCGCGTTCGAAGCGTCGGGTCTTACCGAGATAACTTTACCTGCAAGAACGAAATCTTTGGGTAACTATATTTTCAGGAATTGTACTTCGCTCGTGTCCGTCAATTTCGAAGACGGTTATGCGTGCGGATCTTTACCCACCGCAGCCTTCTACGGATGTTCCGCTCTCACGGATATAAGACTTCCCGGCGAAATAACTTCGATAGGCACTCAGGTATTTTATAATAACGCGGCTCTTGAAACCGTCACTTTCGGAATAAAGAAATCCGGAGAAGTCAATCAGTTGACCAGAATCGGCGGTTACGCTTTCTACGGCTGCTCTTCTCTCGCCACGTTACGGACGGAACAACCGGTAAAGGATTCCGAAACCGGTGAAATTACGGGCGTAACGTACGTTGAAAAACTTCCCGATTCGATTACGGAATTCGGCAACAGCGATAACGCTGCCACCGGAAACGGACCGTTTACGAATTGTACTTCGCTTCAGTCGATAACGATTCCGGACGGCGTCGAAAATATCAACAACAGCGCGTTCTCGGGTTGTACGGCGCTCGAAACCGTAAATCTTCCCAAGTCTCTGAAAACTATTTACAGCAACGCGTTCTCGGGTTGTACGAGTCTGAAAACGGTGAACTTCAATAAAGATACTTCAGGCGTTACGATTCAGCAAAAGGCATTTTTGGATTGTTCGTCGCTTGAATCTTTCGATTTTACCAAGGTCGGAAGTTTGTCGGGACACGGAAATATTTTCCAGAATTGTACGTCGCTTAAATCCGTTACGATCGGCGAAAACGTAACCAAAGCGAGTGGCGTAAATCTTTTCGACGGTTGTACGGCTCTTAAAACCGTTGAATTCAAACCCGGTGACGCGACTACGACGTTGGGTCGTGAAGCGTTCCTTGATTGTACGGCGTTGGAGAAAGCGGTTATCGGCGATAACGTTACCAGTATCGGTTCAAGCGCTTTTGAAAATTGTACCGCTCTTACGACCTTTACGATCGCCGGCGCGAACGCCGCGCTTACGACGGTTGACAGTAAAGCGTTCCTGAATTGTACGTCGCTTAAACAATTCGTCTTCCCGTCGTCCGTTACGACGATAGGCAGCAACGCGTTCGAGGGTACCGAAAGTTTAACGGCGGCAGACTTCTCAACCATATCAAACGCAAAAGGCGTAACGATAGGCAGCAAAGCATACCTTAACAGCGGCGTTTCTTCGGTGACGTTTACAGCCGAAGGCAATACCGGGAAATCGGTAGCGGAAATAAAATCGAACGCTTTCCAGGGTTGCGCGAATCTTACTTCGGTTACCGTACCGGACGCCTTTGCCAAAGGGAAACTCGCCACGGCCATTTTTATGGGTTGTACTTCGCTTGAAAGTGTAACCTGGGATTCTTCCTTACCGATACCGATGAATTCGTTCAATGGTTGCACCGCATTGACAAACGTATCGATAAACGACGACGTTACCGCCATAGGAACGACGGCGTTCAAAGGCTGTACATCTCTCGAAAATATAACTCTTCCGTCAAAATTGACGAAACTCGGTCAGACGTCTAATAATATAACCGCAACGTCGACTACCGGCGTATTCCAGGATTGTGCTGCTCTTAAAAGCATAGTGCTTCCCGTCGGTATCACCGCACTCGGTAAAGATAACTTCGACGGTTGTACTGCGCTTACTACGGTAACGGTTAACGGAGATCTTTCCGTCATCGGAGAACTTACTTTCAACGGTTGCACGAACGCTCGTTTCGTAATCCCCGAAGGTAGTACGCTTACTCTTCAGGACGGTGCGCTTTACAGCGGAACGACGCTCATATCCTATCTCGGTTCGACCGAAACTCTTAACGTTAAAGACGGTACCGAGAAAATCGGACCGTATGCGTTTGCGCATAGCGAAGGTTTAGAAAAGGTTGTGCTTCCGCAATCTGTAACGACGTTCGGTTTCTCGGCATTCAAAGGCAGCAACCTTACGGAAATAAATCTTGAAGGAGTAACTACGTTAGATCAATACGCATTAAGCGCGTGTAACAACCTTACTTCTGTTAAATTGTCGGCAACGAGTATTCCGAAGTATCTCTTCAAAGATTCGATTGCGCTCGAAACTGTAGAATTTACGGGAACGGACGTTACCATTCTCGATTATGCGTTTGACGGTTGTATTGCGCTTAGTGAAATCAAAGGCTCCGATAAGGTGGCAACGATTTACTCTTACGCATTCAGGAATGCCATTCAGTCAACGGATACGGTATTAGATCTCTCCAACGCGAGATTCAACGGAAATACGAGCCAGGTATTCAATGGCGCGACGAAATTGACCGCGATTACGATAAAAGGCGTACAGGTGGATAATAAGGGCGTTGAGACTAAGAAGATACCTACGTCTACGTTCGAGGGTTGTACTTCGCTTACGGATATAACCATAAAAGAAAAGGTTACCTTAATCGAAAGCTCTGCTTTCAAAAACTGCGTTGCGCTTAATTTCGATTCGGTTGATTTCAGCGAAGTTACGAAAATCGGTTCTAACGCCTTCCAGAATTGCGAGAAGATGACAGCCATAGCGTTGCCCAAGTTGACCTCGCTCGGCTCGACTTCGACGTCGGCGGTAAAAATCACTTCGAACGTGGCGGTGTTCAGCGGTTGCACAAGGCTTACGACCGTTTCGCTCGGCAGCGGAGTAACCGTTTTAGGTAAAAACGTATTCTTTAACTGCAGCGCGCTTACGACCGTCTTAATGCCGGGAGTAACGCAGATAGGTCAGTATGCGTTCGCCGGTTGTTCGGGCTTAACGTCTCTTGCTCTCACGTCGGCAGTTACCGAAGTCGATGCAAACGCATTCGACGGTTGGCTTGAGACTCAGACGATTAACTTGCCCGACTACGAAGAAGGTAATCTTCCTTCCGGTTGGAACGCGGCGTGGAATGCTGGTTGCAACGCGAAGATCGTTTATAAAAAAGCCCAGGCGACCGCCTGAGGTAAGGCATAAAATTTAATAAACGTCACATAATGCACACAAAACGAATAGCGTTTTGGTCTATAATAGGTCAATAACGCTATTCGGTTTGTGGCGTTATAGGTAAACTGTCATCGCGAGCGAAGCGTGGCGACCTTAGGCAGGGTCGCCCCCTCTCCGTCGCGCTGTGCGCGCCACCTCTCCCGCTTCAACGGGAGAGCATACCCGAAGATTGGGGAACGTACGGCTATACAAGCCGCTCCGCCTTCTATTGCGGGGATTGCCACAGTCGCTTTGCTCCTTCGCAATGACAGTGCATTTTTATTTTTTTTACGCGTGCGCACACGCGTAAAGGCAGGATACTATGAAAAAAGAACGGAACGTTTTTAACAAGTTTTACGGTAAACTTGCCCGCGAAGGCTTGCTGAAATCTCTTATGGTTTCGGCGTCGATTGCTTTCGTCGTCGCGGGTTTATGCGCGTTCGCAACCTGGTTTCTGGGTATAAACGCGCTCTGGATATCGCTCGGTATAATCGGCGGGCTTACGCTTATTTTAACCCCGATATTCTATTTCAAAAAATTCCGCCCGACGACTAAAAGCATAGCGAAACGTCTTGATTCGCTCGGACTCGAAGAGAGAATCCTTACGATGTCCGAACTTACTTCGGACGATTCTTATATCGCCATGAAACAGCGCGAAGACGCGGAAGAGGCTCTTAAAAAAGTTCAGCCCAAATCTCTTAAATACGCGATTTCCTGGGTTACGATAGTCTGCCTTTCGGTCGCTACGGTATTTACGGGCGCGGGCATGACGGTCAATTCGCTTGCCGCTAACGGAATTATCGCAGACGGCGGAAAGATAATCGAGGACTTAAAACCAGATCCGCCGGAAGTTTTCTACACGCTTAAATACGTCGCCATAGATTACAAGACTTTGGTTATGTACGGCGCGATAGTCGAATCCGACGGCGGAATGTTCGACGGTAACGAAGAACAACTCGTGGCGAAAGGCGAAGACGGCGAAGCGATTCTCGCGCTTGCCGACGGCGATTACTCGTTCGTAGGTTGGCTCGACGGAACGAGCGACCCCTACCGCGTGGATTACGCCTTACTCGTTATCGACGATCAGTTCAACGTTCCCGATGACAAGAAAGTCGTCGATAAAGACGGAAACGTTTCTGTGCTCGACGAGGCGCGCGGCTGGTATATCACCAAAGACAAAGACGGCAATATCACGATCGAGGTGTTCGCGCTGATTACCGAACTCGAAGACGGCAATCCCGAGCCCGGAGAAGAAGGCGATCCGTCGCAGGGCGGCGAACAGGAAGAAGACCAGCCGAGCGGCAAACCCGAAGATGGCGACAACGAAAACCAGGGCGAGGACGGAGAGAAGAATCCGAATCCCGACAAAAAACCCGGCGAAAGCGACGAGCCCAGTAAAAACGAAAATAATAACAATAATGTCATCAACGGCGAAACCGATTACAAAGAAAGAATAGACGAGTACATAAAAACGTACGAAGAACTGAAAGCGCAGGGCGCAGAAATTCCCGAAGATCTGCAAAAGATAATCGATGACTACTACAACTCGCTCGATTGATAAAACCGATAAAATAAAAAAATAAAAAACGGCGGAACGATTCCGCGGAGGACGATATGGTAACAGAAGAGAATTTAACTCAATTCAGCAAACAATGCGAAAATATTTTCAAACAGATCAGACGCGACGTCATCGGTCAGAACGAAGTCGTCGAAGGTACGATTATAGCGATGATAGCGGGCGGCAACGTGCTTCTCGAAGGCGTTCCCGGCGTAGGTAAAACCCGTCTGGTAAGAACTCTCGGCAGAGTATTCGATCTTCCGTTCTCCCGTATTCAGTTCACGCCCGACCTCATGCCCGCGGACGTTACCGGTACGAACATAATCGTAAAAGACGAAAACGGAAACTCGACTTTCCAATTCCAGCCCGGTCCCGTGTTCAGCAACATAATTCTTGCGGACGAAATCAACCGCGCGACGCCGAAGACGCAATCCGCGCTTCTCGAAGCGATGCAGGAACACACCGTTACGGTTATGGGCGTTTCGAGAAAAATGAAAGAACCTTTCTTCGTTCTCGCCACGCAGAACCCCGTCGAACAGGACGGTACTTATCCGCTCCCCGAAGCACAGATGGACCGTTTTATGTTCAAACTCATCGTTCCCAATCCGTCGCTCGAAGAACTCATGGGCATAGTCAACATGACTCAGAAGACGATGGCGGAAGTCTCCGAAGCGGCTTGCAGCGGCGAGCAACTTCTTAAAATGCGCGAAACCGCAAATCAGATTCCCGTTGCCGAAGACGTACTCCGCTACGCGATGATACTTTGTTCGGCGACTCACGCAGACGGCGAATGCGCTTCCGAAGCGGCTAAAAAATACGTCCGCCTCGGGGCAAGCCCCCGCGCGGGACAGGCTCTTATATCCGCGGCGAAAGTCAAGGCTCTTATGGCGGGCAGATACAACGTGTCGTATTCCGACCTCAACGAACTCGCTTTGCCGGTTCTTCGCCATCGTATGAAACTCAATTTCGAGGCGGTTGCCGAAAGAGTTTCGGCAGACGACGTCGTTAAGATGATAGTCAAAGAAGTTTCCGAAAAATACGGTAACGGCGCGAAAAAAGAAGTCAAGGACGAAGCAGAACCCAAAAAGAAGGGCAAATTCGGTAAATAAAAATGAAAAACCCATATCTTAACAGCGAGTTTTTCAGTCGGCTCGAAACGTCCGCGCTTAACTTGCGGTCGAGTCTTGCGGGTTTTTTCGGCGGTAAACACCTCGTTAAAACTTACGGTCAGACCGTCGAATTCGCCGATTACAGAGAATATATGCTCGGCGACGATATTCGCCGCATAGACTGGAATTTATACAGTCGTTTCGAGAAATATTTCCTTAAACTCTTCACCGACGAAAGACAGATGCACACGCGGATATTCCTCGATTGCTCGGCTTCGATGGGTAAGGATAATCCTACCAAAGCCGCTTACGCGATCGGGTTTGCGGCGGCGCTCGGGTTTTTGTCCGTGCATAATATGGATAAGTTGTCTATAAGACTTATCCGTGGCGACAAGGCTGTGAATCCTTTCGGCACGATAGTCGGCAAAAACGCCTTTTACAGAGCGGTAGGCGAACTCGAAAACGTAACGTTCGACGGCGACTGCGACATAGAAAAGGCAATCGTCGGGTGCGACGATCAGGGGCAGAACGACGGACTTACCATAATAATATCCGACTTTTTCACGGACAGCGACTGGCGTAAAGCGGTCGATTATCTCGGTTATAAAAAACGACAGGTCATACTTGCGCAGGTGCTTTCGCCCGAAGACATCGACCCGACGTATACGGGCAGAGTAACGCTTATCGACTCCGAGTCGGAAGACGTGGAAGACGCAAGAAACATGAGAATAAACATAACCCGCGGAATGCAGATCGCCTACGAACAGGCGCTTTACGATTATATTGCGGAAATCCGTTCGTATTGCGTCACTCACGACGTGGGCATCGCGACGATCAGATGTAACGAACCGATAGAAAAGGCAATCTTCGGACAATTGATGAATTTAGGAATCACGGAATGAGATTATTACTACCTTTGGGGCTGTTGGGACTTTTAAGTCTTGCGGTTTTATTGATTATTTATTTATTAAAACCGAATTATCAGCAAAAGATGATTTCCAGCACGTTCGTGTGGAAACTCAGCCTCAAATACAGAAAAAGAAAAATACCCGTAAGCAAATTGCGGAATATATTGCTGATCCTTTGTCAGGTGCTCGTATTGTCGTTGGCGGCGTTCATCATAACGAAACCCGCGGTGGTTTACGACAGAAGCAAGTCGAGCGGCGAGAAGATAATCGTACTCGACGCGTCGGCAAGCATGTTTTCGAAGTACGACGGACAAACGAGATACGACAGGGCTGTGTCGGAGATAAACGAACTCGCCGACGAGGTTTTTGCCAATAAAGGCGCGGTAACGCTTATATGGGCGGGCCCCGAAGCAAAGACGGTCGTTTCCCGCGCGACGGACAAGACGGCTTTCGCCGCCGCGCTCGAAAGCGTATCCTGCTCTTACGGGGCGGCTGACGTAGACGGCGCAATGACGCTTGCCGAAGACGTTCTCGACGTCAATCCCGAAGCGGGCGTGGTACTGTTTACGGCTACGAAATATAAAAACAAAAGCAAAACGGTAGAAGTTAAAGACGTGTCGGTTTCAAACGAATGGAACGCCGCGATACTCGACGCAAAAACCGAACTCGTAGAAAACAAATACACGCTTACGGTTTCGGCGGCAAGTTACGGCGCGGACGTGGATCTTGCGATAAAATGTACGGTTTACGGCGCGAACGGCAAAGAGGTCGCTCTCGATTTACCCGAAAAGGTACATCAATTTACGAACGAACCCTATACTTTTATTTACACGAACACTTACGGCGGCAACGGCGAAAATTCCGAAACGATAGTACTTACCGACGATTATAAATTTTCGTCGTACAGTCACGTATTTTTGCAACTCGTAGATTCTGCGGGTACGCCGATCGACGATTCGATAGCGTCGGATAACGAGTTTTACATTTACGGCGGCGAAGTTCCGACGATAAAAGTTCAGTACGCGAGCAGCAGACCGAACGACTTCTTTATTCAGACGCTCGACGTAATAAGCAAAAGTTTCAAGAAAAAAGGTCTGGATATAGACGTAAAAGTCGTTGCGAGCGGCAGAACGCCCGTCAACGAGGGCTTCGACCTCTATCTGTACGAGCATAAAATGCCCGATACTTTGCCGAAAGACGGAATAGTGTTCATGCTCGATCCGGACAGGTCGGTAGACGCGGGCTTTACGATGGGAGCGAAAAAACCTATTCCCAACGTCGAAGGCGACGGCGAATCGCTCGCGCTCGGCGAAGTTCATCCGATTACCAAATACGTAAACGTAAGCGAAATCAAGTTTTCGGAGTATATCTATATATACGAAGCGTCTTTGGAAGGGTATACCACGTTGATGTATTATCAGAGCGTTCCCGTAACTTTTATAAAGAACGATGCCGATAAGAAAATAGTCGTAATGGCGTTTGATATAAACAAGTCGAATCTCGGCATAAGCCCGTATTTCCCGGTGCTTATGTACAACTTTTTCGATTATTTCTTCCCGAAAACTTTCGAGTCTTCGTCTTACGACGTGTATTCGACGGTAGATCTTAACGCGCGCGGCGAAGAACTTACGGTTACTTCTCCGTCCCCCGATTCTTCGGATACGGTATACACGGAATTCCCGACGACGATATACGCGGATAAACCCGGTACTTATACGGTTACCCAAAGGCTTATGACCGCGCCGAACGCGGAAGCGAGAATCATGACCGAAAGGTTTTACGTTCGTATCGCTTCCGAGCAGAGCAATATCGAAAAAGAGGAAGACGCGTTGCGTTCTCCCGCGGTGGCGGTAAAAACCGAAAGAACGTACGACGATCTGCTTATCTGGTTCGCGGCGGCGTTGTTCGCATTCGTGTTTATCGAATGGTGGTTACAATCAAGAAAAGGGATATGAGCGAGGTAAAGAAATATGCTTAATTTTCACGTTAATTTTGCTCACCCCTGGCTCTGGTTGTTGCTTATACCGGCAGTGGCGTGCGCGCTTATTCCGTACTTCCGTATTCCTAAAAAATACAGACGTACCCGCAACAGAATAATATCGCTTTGTCTGCACCTTATGGTCGTGTGCCTTTGCGCCGCGACGCTCGTAAATACGACTTTCGATTACGAAATGTATAATCCCGAAAACGAGATATTGCTCGTAATCGACTCTTCGTACAGTACCGAGCAGGAAAAAACGGCGAAAGAAAACTACGTACGCGATTTCGTCGCAATGGCGGATACCCGCGTATATAAAGTAGGTATAGTTACTTTCGGCGCGGATCAGAAATACGTCGTACCGTTTACCAACGATACGTCTTCGGTCTACGAACGTTACGTTTCGTCAGAAGCGCCCGATACTTCCGCGACCGATATAGCCGCTGCGCTCACTTACGCAAAGACGCTTTTTTCAAAACCCGACACCGGTAAAATCGTGCTTATTTCGGACGGTTTCGAAACGGACGATAACGCGGCTGCCGTAATTTCGTCGCTTACAAAAACGAGCGAAGGATTAAGCGGACTTCGTATCGACACGATTACCTCGTCGGCGTACGCTCCGGATAACGACGTTCAGTTGAACGCAATCGTTACGCCCGATTATAACGTTACCGTAGACGAAAAGTTCAATCTCGGTTTCACCGTCAAAAACGTCGGCGAAAAAATTTCGGCAAACGTCGTTTTATACGATAACGGCGAAGAAAAAAGCAGGACGGCGGTTGAAATCGCAAAAGGAGAACAAACTCTTTACGTAGAACATTCTTACGCCGAAAAAGGCTTGCACTCGCTTAAAGCGACGATAGAAATCGATAACGACGGAATAATAGAAAACAATACCGTTTACACGTACGATTACGTAGAGTCTTTTTCGGATATTCTCGTAATTCAGGGTTTCGAGGGAGAATCCGAAGAAATCAAGGCGTTGCTTAGCGAATACGAAGTTACCGTGCTTACTATCGGCGCAGACGAAATGCCGAAGACTATCGAGGAACTTCGCGGCTATGACGAGATAATACTCAACAACGTTTCAAATGCCGACCTTAAACGTTACGAAGGTTTCGATAAACTTCTTAACGAGTACGTTTCGGTAGTCGGCGGCGGATTGTTTACCGTCGGCGGTAACGAAAAGACCGACGCGAAGACGGCGCACGCGTATAACAGAGAAGACATGCAGGGGAGTTTGTATCAGCAAATGCTTCCGATGCAGGTCATAGACTATACGCCGCCGTTAGGGTTATTTATAATAATCGACGTATCGGGTTCGATGGGTACCGGCGAAGGATCCAAACTCGAAGCGGCGAAAGATACGGCGAGAAGTATCGTAAGCGATCCGAACGTCGTTTCCGACAGAGATTACTGCGGCGTTATAACGCTCAGCGACGATGCGGACAGGGTTTTAAGACTTACCCCGTTGACGAAGCAGAGCGAAATTCTCGACGCGATTTATAATATAGAAACGGGTAATTCGACCAACTTCGCTCCGTCGCTTACCGCGGCGAGCCGAAGCCTTATCAACGCCTATAACGGCGGCGAAGTCGAAAGGATGCACGTTATAGTAATTTCCGACGGCGAAGCCGCGGACTACGACGAATATCTCGCGGTGGTCAAAAAATATGCGAAGACGGATACGTCCGCATCCGAAGACGCTCCGGGCGACGGGGAAGTTATTCCGGAATCGGCAAAGATAAGTTTCTCGTTCGTCGGCGTCGAAATCAAAGATAACTATTTGCAGAAGTTGCAGGCCGCAGCCGCAGCCGGTAACGGCGGAGCGTATAACTGTACCGCCTCCAACCTTACTTCCAGCATCAAGCAGGATATAGGGTTGCACGCGGTTGCGGAATCGAGAGAAGTTTCGTTTATTCCGCAGATAAAGAGCGACAGTTATTACGCAGGCGTAATAAGTCAGTCGCAGATGCCCGCTCTCAAAGGTTTTTACGGAACGAAGGCGAGAGAGGGGACGACCGTTTTAAGCGGCGAATACGGCGTGCCGATATATTCCGAATGGAAATACGGCGCGGGTACGGTCGGCAGTTTCATGTGCGATTTGAATAACGTCTGGTCATCCGATTTTCTTTCGGACGAATACGGACAGAAACTTCTGCTGGCGATAATAAACAAAATTTTCCCGACGGAAAACATAAAACCGAAAAAGATAAATATAGTTCTGAGAGAAGAAAACTACACGACGCAGGCAGGCGTTACTTACGCCGACGCCCTTAAAGACGGCGAAACCGCAAAGATAGAAGTCGTCAACGTAGACGACGCCGAAGTCAAGGCGGAAGTTTCGGATTTGAGTTCGAGATACAGCAGGGCAACGATAAAAATCACCACGCCCGGCGTGTACGCCGTTACGGTTACGAGGTTTTCGTCCGACGGAACGGAAGTGGCGACGCGCACGGTATATAAAGCGTTTTCGTATTCGAAAGAATACGTTTACCCCGACGAAAAGTTCGATAACGTCGGTTATATGCAAAGATTGGCGAAAGGAAACGAAGAAAGAAATATCCCCGCGTCGTCGCAACTTTTAAGCGACGTAGATCCGTATCTTGCGTTTGCGGGCTTTAACAGAACGAACAAATTCAGTTACGATCCGAGAATACTTATGATGATTCTCGTACTCGTATTGTTCCTGCTCGATATAGCGGTAAGAAAATTCAAATTCAAGTGGATTCACGAACTCGTCCGCGAGAGAAAAGAAAAACGGGCGGCAAAAACGACGAACGGAGGCAGAGTATGAAAATATTGAAGAAAATTTGCATATTGCTGCTCGTCGTATGCCTCGGTTTACCCACGGCGGTCGCCTGTAAAAAGGGACCCGTGCTTTCCGCTCCGTCGTCGGTTAAAGTCGATAATACCACGCTCGTTCTGAGTTGGAATAAGGTGCAGAACGCGACCAACTATCTCGTTTCGGTAAACGGAAAGAACAGCATAGTGGCGAAAACGACTTTCAATCTCGTTAATCTTGACGCGGGTAAGTATACGCTTAAAGTAAAGGCGCGCGACGCAAAGGGCGGTTACGCCGATTCCGAGTGGTCGAAAAGCGTTACTTTCGAAAAGGAAAAAGAAAACGGTCTGCAATATACGCTTACCAATGCGAACACCGAATACGCGGTTACGGGTATGGGTACGGCGAGCGGTAACGTAGTTATCGCGGATTATTACAGGGGTAAACCGGTTACGTCGATAGCGCAGAAGGCTTTCTACGGCAAAAACGGACTTACCGGCATAGTTATCGGCAACAACGTAAAGACGATAGGCGCGTCGGCGTTCACAAACTGTTCCAAACTTAAAAGCGTAGCGTTTCCCGACGGCGTTACCGAAATCGGAGAATACGCGTTTCAGGCGTGCAGAAATTTAACCGAAATCGTTTTACCCGCTTCGCTTACTTCGGTTCCGAAGTTTGCGTTCAGGTACTGCAGGTATCTTAAAACCGTAACTTTCGGCGGAAACGAAACGGCGATAGAAGAAAGCGCGTTTGCGGAATGCAATAAAATCGAATCTCTTACTATCCCCGACAGCGTTACGAGAATAGACAAAACGGCGTTCAGAAATTGTTCCGCGCTCGTAAGCGTCGATACCGGTAACGGAGCGGTTACCGTCGGCGAATCCGCTTTCGAAGAGTGCGGCGCGCTTACCGCTATCAAACTCGGCTCGTCGGTAAAGACGATAGGAGATCGCGCGTTCGCGTATTGCGCCGCGTTGCCGACCGTAACCGTACCAGATTCGGTCGAAACGATTTCTTACGGAGCGTTCTATGCCTGTACCGCTCTGGCGGAAGTAAAACTCGGCGCGGGCGTCAAATCGATCGGGCAATACGCGTTTACCAAGACCGCCGCGTACGATAACGGAAAAGACGAAAGCAACGGCGTGTATTACGTCGATAAATGGGCGGTCGACAGCAACGGCGACTTAAAGACTTTCGTGTTGAAAAACGATACCGTCGGCATTGCGGATTACGCTTTTTACACCAGAAGTTCGCTCGAAAATTTCACTTTGCCCGACTCGGTCGTAATAATCGGCAGATACGCATTCGCAAAAGCGGAAAAACTTACTACTTTTAATCTTAACAAAACCGAGATTATCGGCGATTACGCTTTTTCGGGTTGCAAAACTCTCGGCAGAGGCAAAGTCAATCTCGGCACTAATTTGAAAACTATCGGCAGTTACGCCTTTTATAATTGCGTAAACTACGGCGACGACAGTTACGCGGCGGTTTCTATCCCCGATACGGTGGAAACGATAGGCACTTACGCGTTCAACGGCGCGTTCGACTACGTGAAAGCGAAAACTTCCGGCGGAGCCGTATACGTTGATAAGTGGCTGGTCGCGTACGCCCCGAAAGAGGCTGCCGAAGCGTTACAGATAAAAGAAGGTACGGTCGGCGTAGCGAATTACGCTTTGTATAATAACTCCAACGTAAATCAGATTTATTTTCCGCATTCGTTGAAGAAGATAGGTATGGCTGCGTTTTACGGCTGTTCGGCTTTAACCACGGTACGCGATCAATTAAGTCAGATTACCGAAATAAGCGATTACGCGTTTTACAAATGCGCCAACCTCAGCAACGTCGAAATTTCGAATAAGGTTAAGAGAATAGGCAGATCGGCGTTTTATAAAAGCGGCGTAATGAGCGTCGAAATAAGTAAAAACGTCGAAGAAATAGGACCTTACGCGTATTACGGTTGCGAAGATTTGCTGCTTCTCTCTTTTGCCGCTAATTCGGCGTTGAAAAAGATAGGCGAATACGCCTTCGGCAACGACGCGAGCCTTAAAAGGGTAGAATTGCCCGACGGACTTTCGCAAATCGGCAAGCGCGCGTTTTATAAATGTTCCGCGCTCGGAAACGTTACTTTCGGCAACGGAATGGAAACGCTCGGCGAAGGCGTTTTCGAACAGTGCGTCGCGCTTACGAAGATAAGTTTGCCCGCCTCGCTTAAAGAGATAGGCAAACGCGCGTTTTATAAGTGCGCGGCAATAGCGGAAATCGATTTCGCGAACGTTGAAAAAGTAGGCAATTACGCGTTTTACGGCTGCTCGGCGTTGACCGGGCTGAATATCCCCGCAACGCTTAAAGAAATAGGGGATTACGCGTTCCGCAACTGCGGATTAAAAACGGTAATTCTGCCGTCCACTCTTTTATCCGTCGGCGCGCACGCGTTCAACGGAAATCCGAAAACGACCTTCTTTTTGGAGAGCGAAACCGTTCCCGAAGGGTGGAGCGCGAGGTGGAATTCGGCGTATCGTCCCGTATATTCGGGGTGTACGCTTTCGGAAGACAAAACTTACGTTGTATCTTTCGTTAAGACCGAAAATTCGCTTATCAACGTAACCGAAAAGACGGCGGCGGGCGATCCCGAAAGGGCGGGCTATACGTTCGGCGGATGGAAACTCGTTGCCGAAAACTCCGAAGAGGATATAATTTATAAATCGTCGGAACTTGCAGCCGTTGCGGACGGAAGCAGACTCGAGGCGATATGGAACGAAAACACACAGGTCGGATAATTCGACCGAATACCAAAGTTTACAGGAGGTTTACTCATATATGAATAAATTCAAGAAACTTCTTATCGCAATTTTGTTTGTCGCGTTGACTTTTTGCGTCGCCACGGCGTGCGGCGAAAAAAAGAGCAACGCGGTTAAAAACAAATTCGTAGTTTACGGCGATCAGGTAGTTACGGTAAGCGGCTCTGCGGGCAAGGATATAAAATTCCCCGAAGACCCGTCAAGAAACGGCTATCTTTTCGACGGCTGGTATACCGACGAGGCTTTTTCGGGCGACCCCGTAACTTCGGGTAAGTACGACGGCAAAACCGTTTATTACGCGAAGTGGGCTGTCGCCTGCAGGATAAAATTCGACGTCGACGGCGGCGTTTTGCCCGTCGGATACGTTCTCGTCAAAGAGGGTTCGACCGTTCTTACTGCGGTTGCCGATTATTCGCCCGTGAAAGGCGACTTGAAATTCGGCGGCTGGTTCTTGGGCGACGAAGCCCTCGCCGACGATATAGTCGCAACCGAATCGGGGCTTACGATTACGGCAAAATATAAAGCCGCGTTCACGGTGAACGCCGCTTTTGAAGCGCTCGAAGGCGCCGACGAAGTAAAAGCGGGTTATATCAAAGATTACGCTTTCGTCGGCGATAATCTCGAAGATTACGCCGCCGTTCACGGTTTTACCGCCGAAAACGCCGACGAATTCACTATTACGGAAAACGCTTCCGAAAACGTATTCGACGTGACTTACAGCCGTAACAGATACAACTATACGGTTTACGAATATTATCCCGACGGGAGTTATTCCGACCCCGAGCAGAGAAGATATTATTACGAGGCGGACGTTCCGGTTCCGACTAAAACGTTGTCTTACGATGGTTATCTGTTCGTCGGTTGGGCGACGCGCAAAGACGCGGCTTATAACGAAGCGTTAAAGGGCGAAACTTTCAGAATAGACGGCGACGTAACGTTGTACCCCGTATGGGATCGCGGATATTCGGATATGTTCGGCGGCAGAGATTATATATTCGTCGATCACGAAAATCCGAATAAGGTAACTCTCCGCAGAGGAGGAGTCGATATTCCCGGAGAATACGACGAAGATTTCGAGTTATACTTTTTCAAAAACGAAGACGAATCGTTCAGCCTTAAAGTTACGCTCGACGAAGAAACCCACAGATTTATTTTCTACGCTTTAAGAGGCGGCACGTATTACCTTTGGGATACGACCGTAAAAGAGGAGAATAAAGAAAATTCCGAAGTTTACATCGACCTCGACGATACGAACAAGATAACTTACGGATCGAGAGTAGACGGCGATAAGTGGCTTTATAAAGGCACTTACGAAATCACCTCCGACGGAATGTACCGCGCCGCTCTTAAAAACGCCGAAACGCAGGAAGAAACGACTATAACGTTCCTGCTTGCGACGAACAGCGCAACGGGTAATACCGTATTCCGTATACGCGGCGACGAGTACCTTTACGGCTCGCTTGCCCGCAGACTTAATTATTATCCGCTTATCTCGCTCGACGGTTTCGGCAACGCGACTATCGTTACGACTTCGCAATCTTACGCTTATTTTTACGAGATAAAGGGCGACGTGGTAACGCTTGCTTCTACGGCAGGCGACTCGGTAGTTATAAAGATAAAAGATTACGACGGTAAAACCGGTTACGACTTTTACGATAAAGACCTCGACGTTAAAATGTTCTGCGAGGCGCCCGCGAAGTTGACTGCCGAACTCACTCTCGACGGTTGCGAAACCGCGGTATATAAGTTCAACGACGAAACGTATACCGGTACTTATACGGCTGTGGCGTCTTTGCTCGGCGGGAATATCATTACCGTAAAAACTCAGATAAACGACAAGACCGTAACTTACGTATATCGTTCTTACGATAAAGTTTTAAGCGGCAGAGTCGTCGCGGTAATGTTCGTCGAATGCGGCGAAGATTATAAAGAAAGTTATTTCGTTGACGATACCGGCAGCATAAAGAACAAGCAGGTTCTCGTAACCGAAAACGGTACGGCGAAATTCTACGAAGTAAAAGATTCTTCGAGCGGATTTGCAGTCGCTTCCGAAGGAACTATAACCAAAAACGCAGACGGCTTCTATACGTTTACCGCAAACGCCGAAAAGACGGCGGAGTGGGCGGCGGTCAAGTCGAACGAACGCGTTTTCGGTACTTTCTATACGGGCAAATATAACGTCTATTACTTCCTCGAAGAAGACGGGGTAAAGGCGGCGTCCACTACCGATTACGTAGTCGAAGGCGGCGCGACGGTAAGACTCGTTTCCGCGTTCGGCGTATATACTACGAAGGACGGAGAAACCGTTGCGGGACTCGCAAGCATACAGAAAACTTATATAGTTATAACCGACGGTTCGAAAAATTACTATTTCGGTCTTAAAGAAAACGACAGTTCGCTTACCTTGCTCGATAAGGCTCCTATGGTACTTACCAAGCGTTATCTCAAAGACGGTAAGGCGACGACCGATTCGAATTCCAGACTTACTCTTACCGGTAAGAAGACGGGCGACGCTTACGACGCCGTTTACAGCGTTACGACCGACGGCAACACCGCGTTACACGAAGGTCTTGCCAAACCCGAAACTCTCGTTTATCCCGGCGGACTTACTCTCGAATTGTACACGTTTACGTCGAACGACGACGCTTATAAGTTCAGATTCTATATTTCGCAGGGTTCTACGATTTACGGAACGGTATACTACTATAATTACTACGCCGTAGACGATACGATCGTTTTCGTCGAAATCAGCGCGCTTGACGACGGCGACATGGAAAACGACGGCGTAACGCTTAAATTCATATATGAAAACGGTAAAACCGCGCTCGAATACGGCGACGGAACGAACGCGTATAAAGGCTCGTTTGACACCCGCGTCGAAACGGCGGAAGACGGAACGGAAACTCTCGTCGCGGGACATCTCGTAAAAGCGTTCGGCAAGGACGAATATACGATAACCGCGTATAATTTCAAATCGGCGGACGGCGGACACGACTTTACTTTCACGCTTTTGTCCGACAAATTCCGTATAAGCGCGGAAAACGCCGAATATACAGGCGAAGGTAAAGAAAAACTCGAACTCGACGGTGCGACGCACGTTGCGAGATACACCGATAAAAACGGAAAACAATCTTACGCTTACTATATCGTAACTTCCGGAGTCCTCGAAACGGACGGTAAGGCGATAATGACCGCCGTCGGTGATACTACCGTTATATTCGACGTCAAATCGGATATGACTATGGAAAAACGCGGTAACGAAGCGGGCGGTTACGTCGTAGTCGATAACGGCGAGTTGTTAGGCGCCGCGGTCAAATTAGACGGACACGGTTCGGCAACGATCGTTTATTCGGACAAGGATAAAGCCGACGAAACCGCGACTTATACGATTACGGATGATATAGTAACCGTAATGAAGGGTGAAAGCCCCGTATATATCGGTAAATTCGGCGTTTATACCGAAAAAGGAAAGGACTATCCCGCGTTGAGGCTTGACGTCAAAGGCACGGTCGGTGCGTATCTCGATCAGACGGATCTTTCCGTAATCGTTCTCGACGACAACGGCAACGCCACGAGGTATTCGTCTTACGGCGCGAAAGAAGTCGGTTATTACTATATGATCGACGAGGGCGTGTTCTATTACGAAAATAAAGAACTTACCAACGCGTATATGTACGTCGTTGACGGAAAAGTCGTTCGTTCGTCTGATTTCTTCGCTTCTTACTACGCTTCCGACTTCGCTTCGGTCGTATTCTATACGAACGGTATAGTAAGATACAACAATAATTCCGAAAACGATAAGTACTACACTTACGACGAAGTCACGAATACGGGCAGAATTTATACGAAAGCCGAAAGCGGAGATAAAAACAGATACGGATATTCTTACGAAGTATTCAGCCTGAATAAAAACGACAAGGGCGAGTACGATACGCTTACTTATAACGACGGGAATAAAGAAAGAACTTATTACTACTTCAACCGTCAGTATATAACCCTTACCGACGCGACAGGCAATAAGACTCTTGAATTCCAGCCGACGGGTCTTCCCACTTTCACCGTAGACGCGACGCTTACTACGAAAGTTACGACGAAGGCCGAAAACGGTAAAGAAGTCGTTAAGTACGAAAAGCAGTCTTATTACGTGATTCTGACTTACGACAAAGACGGCGAACCGCGTACTTACCTTGCGAAAGGCGTTGCGGGACAGGTAAACGGCAGCGTCAGGGCGGATAACGGCTCTTATACCTACGTTTACACCGAACAATACGATTTGACCGCCGATTTCGGCGCGAAAACGTTCTCGTTCACGCCCGACACGTATAAGCGTTCTTTCCGCGCTTACGATTACACGTACCTTTATCTGCTGGCTAACGGTTATCAGTTGGAATCGCAATACGGCATTATGCAGATCGTAGAAAACGTCGAAGGCGGAGTAAGCAACTATACTATATCCGGGGCGTTCAAATATTTCCCGGAACTCGACGCCGAAGGTAAACCCGTCAAAAAGGATAATAAGACAGTCGTCCGCGACTTTACGTTTGAGAACGGCAAGTTGTCAAAAGCAGGATATGCAAACGGCAGATACGGTCACTCTTACGTTGCCGAATTCGTGGTTGACGGAGAAACGTATCACATGACGTTCTATCTTATGCCTTCGGGAACTTTCCAGAACGGTATCTACGCTTATCAGATAGCGTACGTAACGAAAGTTACGGATAAGATTACCGTAGACGCCGCAAACGACACGGTATACTTCAAAGAAAAACTTATATACTCCGGAAGCAGAGTTTCCAAGGGTAAGGGCGAAGACGGTACTGCGTTATATTACGAAGTCGGCGACGAATTCCTGCCGTCGCTCCGTTATAACGGCGAAATCGTAAACGCCTACTTTACGGAATTCAAAGACGGTTCGTGGCACTTCGCGTCGCAGGTATATAACGTAACGAGCGGCGTCGATTATCACTACTACTATACTCCCGCTCTCGACGCGGACAATAACGAAATCGACGGCGGAACGGTGCTCAGAACGAGATATTCTTCTGCGACGACCGGAGATAAAGATAAAGTGTATTTCCTCGTTGACGACGATTACAACGTAGTAAAAGTACTTAGCGTAACTTTCTATGGCGACGAAGAAACTACGGCTGTCGGCAGTTGTAAAAAGACGGGCGAAAACGTATTCGAAATCGTAGCAGGTGATAAAACTTACGTCTTGACGTTTACGAAAGAAACGGGCGAAGACGGCGCAACGACTATAAACGTCGCTATGACCGAAAAGGCCGCCGACACAGAAAACGCTGCCTGAATAACTTAAACTGAAAAGTTTCGTCGCGCCGATTCGGTCGGTACGACAAAACTTTTTTGCAATGCCGGACAAGAATAATACGAACTTTGCCAAAACGCCGCTGTTTCCGCGCTTTTTGGCAAATTCTTGTTTGAAGTACGTTCAGTACGTCTGCGCTTGCCTTTAACAAAAATCATCGAAAATATCGGCGTTTTGGTTGCCGGCATAAAAGAAAATGAAAGAAGAAAACCTATGAAGAAATTATTGTTATCGGCGGCGGCTTTAACGCTGATTTTATTCTGCGTAACCGCTTGTTCGGATAAGGGGAAAACTCATACTCACGTTACGACTCGTCACGACGCCGTAGCGGCTACGTGCGTTACGGAAGGGTCGGTGTTTTACGACGAATGCGACGAGTGTCATAAGAAATTCGACGAAAACGGAAATGAATTGACGGAAGTTACGATTCCGATCGATACGACTGCGCACCATCTGTCGGATATTGCCGCGAATCCCGCGACTTGCGCCGAAACGGGCAACGTCGCATACAGGCATTGTTCGCTTTGCGAAAAGAATTTCGAAGAAGACGGCGTTACCGAAATCGTCGACGTGATCACCGCCAAAGACGCCGCAAATCACGCCGACCTCGGCGACCTTATCGGCGCTGTCGCTCATACGTGTACCGAAGACGGTACCGTCGCGCATTATCACTGCGCGGGTTGCGATAAAGACGTTGCCGAAGACGGCAAAACCGTACTTGAAAGCGCGGTAAACCACGCCGATCCGGCGCGACATTCTTTGACGCATATTCCTGCCGAAGAATCGACCTGTACCGTCCGCGGCAATACGGAACACGATTATTGTTCGCAGTGTAAGAAGAATTTCGATGAAAACGGCAAAGAACTTATCTCCGTCGAAACGCCGCTTAAAAATCATACTTTGGGCGAATGGATAAGCGAAAAAGACGAACATTACAGAGTGTGTTCGGGTTGTAACGGTAAATTTCAGAGCGGCGGGCACGATTACGGAGCGAACGCCGAAGCCGACGATATAAAATCAGACCACTACTATACGTGTTCCGTTTGCAACTATAAAAAACGCGAAGAACATCAACTTGACTCAGGCGGCGTATGTCCGGCATGTTTTGCCGAACGCGCGGTATGGAATAAGTCTTATTCGGGCGTAATCGTAAATACGGACGGCAAAATATCGGTTGCGAAAAATCCGGTATTTGCTTTCGGGGTAAACGGTAATTCCCGCGGGGCGGCGGGTTGCGTTTTTGAAAAAACCGACGGAATAGAATCCGTATACGACGGCAACGGTAATCTGACGGGCAGAAATCTTATTTCGGGCACTGCAATCGGCGTAAGATACGAAAATAAATCGCTCGGAAAAGTTAAAATAGTTTATTCGTATTACGTCGCCGAAGAAAAGACCTTAAACGGCAACGAATGGGGCGAGCCGTCGCTCGTTACGAAAGAAATTTTCGGATATATCGACGGCGCGAACGGCGTAATTTTCCTGCCGTCGGGCGGCGACGATTCGATTTTGCTCGTTCCGTCGGACGTTCCCGTCGCCGCCGATAAATTTTCGACGTTTAATTTCGATTATTCCGGCGATAACTCGTTGTATATCGAATATAACTCACAAGACGATAAAGTCGGAGTGTATTGCAAGAACACGGCTAACGACGAGATTATCGCTACGTATATCGGCGTTACGGTTACCGATTTCGACGATAACGCCGTGGCGGTTGCCGATTTCGCTACTGCAAAAGCGATAATCGTAAAAGGCAAAGACGGCAAGGCTCTGGCGAAATACGGTTACGACGAAGAAAAGAAAAAGGTCGTCGGGCTCGACCTTTACGCCGGCAAATACAGCGGAGATTACGGATTGCTTTTCGTTGACGGTTTCGGTAACGCCGTCGTAGATAATCAAAAAGGCAAGTATTGTATCGCAGGTTTTGAAAATTATAATCTCGGAATATATATTTACGGCGACGATAAAACGGTAATAAACTACTACGAAATTCTCGCCGATTCGTCGGCGTATACCTATACGGGTAATCGCCCCGAAATAACCGTTACGTTCAATCTCGGTAATTTCGGCGACGACTTCACGGTAAACGTCGTTAAAAACGTCGCGTATACGCTTCCCGGCGTAACGCCGACCGATAGCAGGTATTTATTTAACGGTTGGAAATATAAAACGACCGACGGCAACCTTACTTATCGCGCGGGAGAATCGGCGTCGTTTACGGGCGCCGTCGAACTCGTCGCAGATTGGAAAATCAAACCTGTCGTTACGGTAGATCTCGGCGGCGACAACGTCGTAAAGATATACGCGAGCGAAGACGAAAACCTTTCGGATATTCTCGCAAACGTCGGAATACCCGAAGGCGAAAAGTTGAAATATTGGTCTGTCGGCGGTAAAGTGGTCGGCGAAGGTATGACCGTTACTTCCGATATGACGATAATCGCGGTCTATAAGGCGAAATACGCGCTTAAAGTCGTTTACGGTAACGGACTTGAAGATAAAGAATATACTCTTTTCGAAGACGAAGCGACGAATATTGTCGTTCCTGCCGATACGAACGGCAAAAGGTTCGGTTATTGGTATACGTCTGAAGACGGCGGCGCGACGGAGAGCGCCGAATTCGAAGTCGGAGGAGTATTGACGAACGATACGACGGTTTATTGTCGTTGGAAGGATTTGTTCGCTTACGCGGGCAGTTATAAAGGATTGAGATTAAAAGCCGAAAACGGTAACGCCTTCGTCGCGGAATTGTCGTTCGGAATGACCGCCGACGACGAAGGAAATATCGTCGGACTCGGCAACGGAACGGCGACGAAATATAGCGGCGCGTATCTCTGCGACGGCAGGCGATGCGATTTCGATAACGACGCGGCGTATGAAAATTACGATATAAGCGACGGATTAAGCGGCGACGTTATAATTTATTTCCGGGTAAAAGGCGAGGCGATTCCCGCTTCGGCGAAAGCAAGCGCATGGGGCGACGGTCTGTATAAATTATCGAAGTGTACTTACGACGACGGCTCGGAAACTTGCGCGTTCTATTGCAACGGCGAGATTTACGGAAACGTGAGTTTCGTCGCGTACGACGATAAAGCCGTAGAAATCACTTCCGTAAGCGACGTATATAACGCGTCGTTCGCATATATCCTCGACGATAACGGGGATTGGATTGCGGGTTTCAAAAAGACGGACGGCGCGCTCGTATACGACGAATCGATAAATCAAAGTACTGAAAAGCCGAGCATGGTAACGGTTACCGTGTCGGACGGAACGGACACTCTCTTTGAGTTCGGTATGCTGAAAGGCTCTGTGTTGACTGTCGATAAACTTGCCGCAGAAGCGGCTAAAATCGACGGACTTAACGTCGACGGATGGTATAGCGACGCAAAATATTGCGCTGCCTTTGAAGAAATCGTTTTAAGCGGAAATCTTGCCGTTTACGCCCTGCTTAAAGCGGACAATCCGTTCGGCGGCTTGACTTTCAGCGGAACGTATTTAAGGCGATCAGACGAAAGCAACAGGAATATAAGTTTCATGTTCGACGGCGGTTCGGAAATTGCGGGTGCGGTAATAGCCGACGGGCTGAGATTGAGTTTCGTCGCCGACTTTGACGAAGAAGGCAACCTGAATATGCGGATTACGCAAACGGGTGAATTTTATAATTGCGTGTTAAAAGTATCGGTAACGGGCAATACTCTGGCTGTTTTAACTTGGAATTCGGGCAATAGCGATTATTCGTTTGCCGGTGCTTCGCTTACTTGTCAGGCATAACGCGAAACGCAACATTTAACGTAAGAAGGACTCGGAAAATTCCGGGTCCTTTTTTTATACGCTTTCGGGGGATGTTTCGCTTACGCTCAACAAGACACAATTGTCTTTGCGAGGGAGCAAAGCGACCGCGGCAATCCCGAAGATTGGAGTGCGTACGCCCATTAGCCGCTCCGACTTTATTGCGGTGATGTTTCGCTAACGCTCGACAGACGCTAATGCCGACGGCGAAAAAAAGCGTAAAAACGCTTGACTTATTTTTTAGCAATGTATAAAATAACAATCGTTATTTTATTTGTTGAAAGGAGTAATAATGCCTGCGAAAATAGTATTCGATAAAGAAAGGGTGGTAAACGCCGCTCTTAAAATAGCCGAAAATAACGGGTTGGAGGCTCTTAACGCCCGCAGTCTGGCAAAAGAAATCGGCTGTTCCACTCAACCCATATATCTGCGTTATCCCGATATGTCGGCGGTTAAAAAAGAAACGATCGCCGCGGCGAGGCGTATTTACTGGCAGTATCTGGAAATCGGCATAAAAGGCAAGCCGAGCCTTTTCGAGGGGTATCTGTCGGCGTATATCCGGTTCGCGCGCGAACGCCCCAAATTATTCGCCATGTTGTTTATGAACGATATCGGCGACGAAAAAGAGGACGGCTTGAAAGATATAATCGTAGATAAAATTTCCGCGCTCGGTAATTACGATAGAGAAACGAGCGAAAAGTTTTTCTTTTCGGCGTGGTTCTTCGCGCACGGTATAGCGGCTCAACTCGCAAGCGGATTTATAAAGTGGAGCGAGAATGATACCGACGCTTTTCTGAAAGAACAATTCGAAGCGTTGAAACTATATTATAAAAACGGCGGTAAAAAAGAATGATTGCGGTAAAAATCGAAAACGTAAAAAAGTCGTATAAAGACACGAAAGCCTTAAAAGGCGTTTCCGCCGAAATAAAACCGGGCGAGTTATACGGGCTTTTAGGCCTTAACGGGGCGGGCAAAACTACGCTTATATCCGTAATCGCGGGGCTTATAAAAGCCGACGAGGGTGATATTACGGTGGACGGCAAAAGCGTAAAAACCGATTCCGACGAGGTTAAGAGAATAATCGCGGTTTCGCCGCAAGAAACGGCGGTCGCGCCTAATCTTACGGTAAAAGAAAATCTCGAATTTTTCGCGGAATTATACGGTAAACCGAAAGATAGAGCGATTATCGCCATGCAAGAGTTCGGCTTGACCGAAGTCGCAAATAAACGAGCGAAGACCCTTTCGGGCGGATACGCGCGGCGACTTTCGGTCGCCGCGGCGGTCATAACCGAGCCGAAACTTCTGATACTCGACGAGCCTACTTTGGGTCTTGACGTTATCGCCCGCAGAGAATTATGGAAACTTATCAATGCTCGCAAAGGCAAAACGACGATAATACTTACCACTCACTATCTCGAAGAAGTCGAGACGTTATGCGACCGTATCTGCGCGCTTAAAGAGGGCGAAAAAATTTTCGAAGGCACGGTCGACGAAATGAAAACCCTGACGGGAGAAGAGAACTTCGAAGACGCGTTCGTAAAAATTTCGCAAGGAGAAATCTGCCATGAATAAGTCGCGCGCGTTTATAAAGAGAAATATAAAAGAGTGTCTTCGCGATCCCGTAACCTACGTTTTTTGCACGGCGTTTCCCGTTCTTATGCTCGCGTTGTTCGCGATTATAAATTCGAGCGTACCCGAAAAACAAGTCGTTTTCGAGTATAAATCGCTTATCCCCGGCGTGATCGTATTCGGGTTTTCATTCGTGTCGTTGAGCCTTTGTCTGCTCGTTTCGAAGGACTGCAAAACGGCGTTTTTAAGGCGGCTTTACACTTCGCCGCTTAAACCCGTTGATTTCGTTACGGGCTACGCGGTTATCGGTATTCTGATCGGAATAGCGCAGGCGATAATCGCGACTTTCGCGGGTTTTATCCTGTCGCTTATTACGGGCGGGGAGTATTTTTCGTTCAAAGCGGCGTGTCTACTGATTTTGTCGCAACTGCCCGAACTTTTCATATGCGTATTCGCGGGGATTCTGCTCGGCAGGCTGCTTTCCGAAAAAGCCGCGCCCGCGGTTACTTCGGCGTTCGTTTCGGGCAGCGGAATACTCGGCGGAGCGTGGATGCCGCTCGACGCGATGAAAGGCTTTGAAAAAGTCTGCGAATTTCTGCCCTTTTATCCGTCGGTAAAAATCGGCAGGGCGATTACGGGCGCGTTGCATAGCGTACCCGATGCTACGGGCGTTTTTGTTCCTTACGCGTTCGATACGGCTACGAGTCTCGGGTTTTTAACGCTCGGCGTTTACGCCGTTTTACTCGCGACGGCGTGCCTTTTGGCGTTTGCCGAACGAAAGTAAGGGTTTTCATATACATTTTACTTACGCGAGCGGAAACCGCTTGACTATTTCGGAAATTTGATATATAATTTTTCTTTCGGAAGGGGTTGATTTTTCATTTCCCCTACAATACTTTCAGGAGAACCGAAATATGTCTGACGCAAAGAAATACGACGTCGTTATAGTGGGCGCGGGCCCGGGCGGAATTTACGCCGCGTACGAACTCGCGGACAAAAATCTCAATATAGCCGTTTTCGAAGCGGGGCATCCGCTCAATAAGAGAAAGTGCCCTATCGACGGCAAAAAAGTCAAATCCTGCATTAACTGCAAAACCTGCTCGATTATGTCCGGTTTCGGCGGCGCGGGCGCTTTTTCGGACGGGAAATATAATATAACCAACGATTTCGGCGGCAGTCTGCACGAACATATCGGCAAACAGCCTGCGCTTGAACTTATGCGTTACGTCGACGATATAAACATGCGCTACGGAGGTCAGGGTACGAAAATGTACTCGACGGCAGGCACTAAATTCAGCAAAATCTGCCTGCAAAACAAACTCAATCTCTTAAACGCGCAGGTTCGTCATCTCGGCACGGATAAAAACTACGTGGTACTCGAAAATCTCTACGACGAACTCAAAAATAAGGTCGATTTCTATTTCGACACTCCCGTTACGGGTATCGACAAGGTCGAAAACGGTTTTTTGATTACCGCCAAAGGCGAAGAGTATCTTTGCGATAAGTGTATCGTATCGGTCGGCAGAAGCGGAAGCAAGTGGATGGAAAGCGTGTGCAAACACCTCGATATTCCCACTATGTCGAACAGGGTCGATATCGGCGTAAGGGTCGAACTCGACGCCGAGATTTTCGAGCATTTAACCGACGAACTTTACGAGAGCAAGATCGTCTACCGCACCGAAAAGTTCGAAGATAAAGTAAGAACGTTCTGTATGAATCCGCGCGGCATAGTCGTAAACGAAAACACCAACGGCATAGTTACCGTAAACGGACATAGTTTCGAGGGCGACGATAAAAAGACGGGCAACACGAACTTCGCGCTTCTCGTTTCGAAGCACTTCTCCGAACCTTTCAAAGACAGCAACGGCTACGGCGAAAGCATAGCAAGGCTTTCCAACATGCTCGGCGGCGGCGTTATCGTTCAGCGTTTCGGCGATTTGGTAAGAGGACGCAGAAGTACCGAAAAACGTATCGAAGAAGGGCTCGTTACCCCCACGCTTTCGGCAACTCCCGGCGACCTGAGTCTCGTTTTGCCCAAGCGTATACTCGACGGAATTATAGAAATGATTTACGCGCTCGATAAAGTTGCGCCCGGCACGGCGAACGACGACACGCTTTTGTACGGCGTAGAAGTCAAGTTCTATAATATGGAAGTCGAAATAGACAACAATCTCGAAACGAAACATAAGGGCTTGTATATCATCGGCGACGGCAGCGGGGTTACGCACTCGCTTTCGCACGCTTCGGCAAGCGGAATTTTCGTCGCGAGAAAAATTTTAGGCGAATAAAATCTATCTGCCGCCCCGCGACGACGTTATCCCGTCGTCGCGGGGCGTTTTGGCAAGGTTCGTATAAAATAACGAAAATGAGAAAACTCGTACAATGTCTGCAAAACAGCAATAAAAACGTTACCGTATATCAAACCGCAAAAGCGATAAAAGAAGCGGGCTTCGACGGCGCTTTCGTTCAGTGGTATAAAACGGGCGAGGGCGGCGTTACGATAAGCGGCGAAGAACAGGTAAAACTCTGTCGCGACAACGGACTTTCCGTGCCGTTTGCGCACCTCGGTTACGACCGCATAAACGACCTCTGGACGGAAGGCAAGTCGGGTGACGAAATGATCGACGGTTATATCCGCGACGTCGAAAACGTCAAAAAATCGGGTGTGAACGAGGTTATTTTGCACCTGACGAGTAAAACGAACCCTCCCGCTCCTAACGAAATCGGCGTTAATCGCCTTATAAGGTTGTTTTCTGCGGCAAAAGACGCCGAAATCGCGGTTGCGCTCGAAAATAATAAGGTAAAAGGGTATTTCGAGTACGTGTTCGACGCAACCGATTATCCCGTAATCTGTCTTGACGTAGGGCATTGCCACGCGCATTTTAGCGACGATTTCGACTGGCAACGTTTCGGAAAAAAGATAGTAAGCGTGCATCTGCACGATAATTTCGGTAAAGAAGACGAACATCTGCTTCCGTTCGACGGGAACGTTCCGTGGAAGAGTTACGCGAAGAATTTTTCGTCGGTCGGCTATAAGGGCGACGTTACGCTTGAGAGCCGATACTGCGGAGAATACCTTTTTCTTAAAGCAGAGGAGTTCTACCGCGTAGCGTATGCGAGGGCGGTCAAAATAGCCGAAATGCTCGATAAAACCTGAAATTTTACAACTTTACCGCCCCGAAAGGGCGGTTTTTTTACGCTCGCGTGCCGCCTATACGTAACGCGGCTACGGCTTTTAACCTTTAATTTTCGTCGGATTTTGTCGAAATTTTCATTTTCTCGTATTCTAATCGTTTTAGACGCGTAAAATATCGACTCTCGAATTAGTAGAGTTGTCTAAAAACGGTGGACAACCACTCCCCTAACATTATAGCGCGAAAACGAAACTCTATATATAATATCGATTGTTTTGTCGTTCGCTTTGTAGTATAATTTATCGTGTAGGGTAGGGTCTGCCTTTCGACGCACAAGAAAAATAAGGGAAATCCGGAACGGAGATTTCGGAAATATAAAAAATCGAAGAGATAAGACATGAAATTTTTAGTAAGATTTTTCACTCACTGGACGAAGAAAAAAATAGTAGTATGCTCGTTGACGGCGTTGGTGCTGGCGGGCGCGTCTTTCGGCGCGACGAGATTGTTCGGTAAAGGCGGACTTGCGAACGTAGTAAAACCGAGCAGTTTCGAAAGCACTATGGAAGCAAAACCCGCGGGCAAGACCGTCGCCGATTTCGCTTCCGACGAAAACGCGAAATATAATCTGTTCGTCGCGCAAAAAGTTCTGCACGACGCGGGCAGTTTCAGAAGCGTAACGAACGGCAAGAGCGAATCGACGGTTTTCGGCGTGAAAGCCGTACAGGAAATATACGCCGAAAGGGTCGTTTACGGCAACTCGGTATATAAAGATTCGAGAAGTTACGGCAAGTACGTTAAGTTTGCCGACGAAAGATTTGCTCACGACGGACATTATCTCTATCGCAACACGGGCAATTTAAGTTCTATTAAAAAGGTTAATTCCTGGGGCGACCCGAAGAATTTCAAGCGCGATAAAGATAAATCGGAAGAAGAAGCGCAAAACAGATATCTTTCGAGATACGGCTGCTTAGGCAACGGAATGAGTTCTTACATACTCCGCGAAGAGACCATTACGTCCGCCAAATATTCGGGGCGCGACGACGACGGCAATTACGTGTTCGAATACGATCTCAATATTTCGAACTCCGAAAACGGCGCGTGCTATTGCATTTTACAGGAAATGAGAACGAACGCCGGCACGGAAAACTTCGCGACGTTCAAATCGGCGAAACTCATCGTTACCATGGACGGTAACTGGGTCGTCAAACAAATAGAAAACAAATGTCATTACAGCGTTCCCAAAGTCGTCAAAGACGGGGCGGACACCTACGAACACATGCTGGAAGTGTTCGATAATATCGGCGCGTATAAATCGGCGAAAGAACTCCCGAAGTACGCCGAATTCGAAAAGAAATTCAACTCTACTTCGGCAGGCGGAGAAGAACCCGAAAAGACTGCGGTTTCCGTACTCGGCGATATGTTCGGCGCGTACCTCGGCGAAAAACCGCTCAACGCGAAACTTACGCTGAACGTAAACGGAAAAGAAGTCGTTGCAAACGTTACGGCGAGAATAGATACGAGCGACCTTGCGAAAACTTCCGTTATCGCGAAAATCGGCGATAAATTGTTCGTTTCGTATAATAACGGTTACGTCGCTATTTCTTACGACGAATTAAAACTTAAACTTTCAATCGACGACGTTAAAGCGTTGATCGGCAAGTCCGACGATAAAGCCGAAACGGCGGCTTCGGTTGAAGAAAGCGCCGAAGACGGAGCGGAAGAAGACGGCGAAACGGATATTCTTTCGGGTATTCTCGAAAATATGACGCTCACCGAGAACGCCGACGGAACTTGCGATATCGTAATCCCCGTCGAACTCGGTTCGTTCAAGATTAAAGTTACCGTTTCGGGTAAGAAAAAAGTAATTTCAACCGATAAAAACGGCAAAGAAAAATACACTTACGAACTCACGGGCGCGAACGCCGAAATAGGCGACGTCGCGACCGCGAAACTCGAACTCGTCGAAACCGAACTCAAAGCCCTTTCGGAAGAAGAACTTAAAAACTTTGCAGACTTAAAATCCGTTTTAAGTCAATTCGTCGGCAAAGACGAACTTTCGCTTAAAGTCGATACGGGCTTAAAACTCGGCGGCAAGTCGCTCGTCGCTTACGTCAAGGCGAATATCACGGATAAGCAGGTAATCGTAAACGTTCCCGATCTGTTCGGCGCGGACGCGATACTTAAAATAGACGGCAGCCGTTCGGAAAGCGAGGGCGTGGCAAATATCACGGTAAATTACGGAAAGTTAAACGTCGTTTTGCCGTTCGATAAAATCGGTTCGCTCGTCGAACTCGTCAAGGATAACTTCGGCGAAGAACTCGGCGCTCTCACCGATAAACTCGCGACGATTAAAGATATCGACGTCGCCGAAATTTTCGCGATAATCTCGACCGTAGAAATCAAAAAGACCGAAACGGGATACAGATTGTCGATAAACCTCGGCAAAGAAAACGAAAATAAAACGCTCGTCGCCGAAGTTACGGCAGACGGCGGAATAAAAGACCTTACGGTAAAATACGGCGATTATTCCGTAGGCGTTTCGGGCGCGGGCGACTATGAATTTACCGACGTTTCTGACGGCGAAAGCGTAGATTTGGTCGACCTTGCCGAAAAAGCGATAACTTCTCTGCTTCCGCTTATCAAAAACGAAGGCGGGTACGCAATTGATTTAAGCGGCGTAAAACTCACGCTCGGTAACAACGTGTACGCGGTAAACGGCAGCGTTAAGATCGACGCGAAAAAGAATATTGCCGTAAACGCGCAGATTACGCTTAACGGTAAACCCTTCGCGAGAGCGGATATAACAATCGTAGACGGAACTATTTACGGCGAAGTAAACGGTTATAAATTTGCGGCGAAAATCGCCCGGAACGGCGCGGTCGCTCAAAGCGGAGAGAACGCGAAAGCGACGTTCGATTTCGATAAACTTAAAGGTTATAACGCTTATCTCGACGAAATCGCGGAACTTATAAAGAAGTTTACGACGATTGACTTCAAATCGCTCGAATACGGCAAGATGATAGACGCTTTCGGATTCGACGCGGAGAGCGGAGAACTTACGCTTGAATTAAACGGCGAAACGTTCGGACTCGGAGAAATCAAACTTTCGGCGACTTTGAGTAACGAAAATATCTCGGTTTCGCTTGCAAACGCGAATATAACGGATAACGTCTCGGTTTCCGTCGGAAACGTAAAACTTTCGGCGACTGCCGACGAAATTACCGCTCCCGCGGCGAACGAAGATTATACTACGAATTTACTCGTAAGGGTAGACGATAATAACGCGATTTACGCCAGACTCGACTTTATAAAAGGTAAATATTCGTTCGATCTGGTAAGCGGAACCGACGATAACGCGAAAAATCTCAGCGTCGAATACGACGGAAGCGAAAGAACGGTATACGTCAAGTGCGGCAACTCGTTCGTAAAATGCCCGATAGATAAAATCGGGGATATTACCGACGAACTTAAACGACTCGCTCACCCATTGCTTAACGAGGCGGGCGGACAATCGGCAGAAGAACGAGTCGAAACGTCGGCAACGCTTATCGCGTTTATAAAGGATTTGACCGACGACCTTGAAATCTCGTCCGACGAAAACGGAAGTAACATAGTTACGTCGATATGCGAGAGTTTGAAAAACCTGCTCGATATTTCGATAAACGTCAGAATCGGCGACGGTTTCGAAACGTGCGCGACCGTAATCGCGGTACAACTCAACAATAAGACGATGCTCGTCAGAAACGGCGATTGCAGTCATAAGTACGCAGACTTCCCGGCTGAAAAATGCATCGACCTTGCAGAAGTATTCGAAGATTATAAAGATACGCTCAAAAAACTTGCGGACGTATCGGCCGGCGGCGAAGAACTTAAAAAGAGTTGGACGTTTACTCTCGGCAGTATGAACGTTGCCGTAAAAGGAAAAGAGTACTCGGTAAGTTTGCCGGAAAATCTTAAATTGAGTTTTTCTAAAAACCTGACGGTAGTAGACGTGCCGAAACTCGTACTCGTTACCGACGGCAAAACGAAGACGTTCAGACTTAAATTTGCGTATGCGAAAGCGTATAACGCCGACGGAACGATCAACGAAGACGAATCTCGTCTGTACGTTACGTTTAACGATTTAACGATCGAAAGCAGCGACCTTAAATTCAGCGTTTCTAAAACCGTACTCGCTAAAATAGTCAAAGAAGATTTGCCGGGCGTGTTGTCGGTCGTTCCGCAGATAGGCGAAATGTTAAGCGGCAATATAGGTCTTTCTAACGTGGTAAATCTCGCTACGCTCGTAAGCAACGCGACCTACGACAGAGAAAACGACAAGGCGATAAGCGTAACTATCGGCGGCGACGCGCTCATTACGGGGCTTGGCAATATCACGCTTACGATAAGCAATCCCAAAGACGGCGCGGTAAAACTCGACGTACGAAGCGAAAATACTACTGACGAAGCGCAGAATATCGAACTGCGCGACGTATCTTTGACGGTCGCGGCAGACGAAGAATTTACGGATATCGGCTACGCGACGGACGGACATACGAACCTTGACAGTTTGCAAACTCTTCTTCGTTCTTTCGTCAATACCGCCAACCGCGCGAGTTATCGCCTGGTAGGTAACGTCCCCGTACATCTCAGCGCGCTCGGCATCGTCAATGCGGACGTAACTATCGGCGTCGACCTTAAAATCGACATCGAGAAACGCAAAGGACAGTCCGACGTCGTATATATCGCGCTGAAACTTTCGAGAACGAATCTGAACGGTACCGCAAAGATAGCGTTTAACGACGAGGGCGGATACAGTTATCTCTTCTTCGATAACGTAAGCAATACGGTTACGATAAAACGTAATTCGTTGAACACGTATAAGTATTGTACTAAATGCGGCAGTTTCAATTGTAAGAAGTCGGCTCTTCACTGGGGATTGTATTTTGAAAGCAGACAATTGACGGACGTTCAAAAGAATAATTCCTGCGGTTACGACGTAACGGTATCGGCGGAAGAATTCAAGTCGGGTATGGTTAATTATCTTATGGAAATGATTAACTTTATCGATTCGATAAAGAACGCGATAACCGGAGCGACGAGTTCCAAAGCGTTCGGTATAGACGATATACTTACGGGCTACTCTTACGGAAACTCGGCGTTTACGCTTAACGTGGATCTTAAACCGATAGACGACGTTTTGGGCAGCGGAGTAATCAATATCCGACATAACGCAGACGGCGAACTCGTCAGTCTTGACGGTAATCTCGTCGTGCTGAATATTACCGGAGTAAGTTGTACGGGTACTTTCGATATTTCTTTGGCGGAAGCGATCGAGGGCGACGCAAAGACGACCGTTCAGAATAAGACTTTGTTTTAACATTGACGCGATATAGAGTGTCATTCTGAACGCAGTGAAGCCCCCTAGGCAGGTCGCCCCCTCTCCGCCACGCTGCGCGTGCCACCTCTCCCGCTTCAACGGGAGAGCATACTCCCGGAAGGGTGATTTCCCGCGGAGTGAATATTACGGTAAAATAAAGTCCGACGGTTTTGCCTTTCCAGGCGATGTTTCGCTAACGCTCAAAATGACACAATTGTCTTTGCGAGACCCCTCGTGGGTCGTGGCAATTCCCGCAATAAAGGTCGAAGCGGCTGTATGGTCGTTCGTACCCCAATCTTCGGGATCGCCACGCTACGCTCGCGATGACGTGAACTATATTGTGTCGTGTTTGCGATTATAAGCGGTATAAGAAAAAAATATGGAGGCGTTTTTCGAAAACGCCTCTTTTTCTTTGCTTAAACGGTTTGATTGTGGTATAATAATCGTCGCTATGAAAGATAAATACGTAAGTCCGCTTTGCGAGAGATACGCAGACGCGAAAATGCAAAAAATCTTTTCCCCCGACAACCGCTATTCGACCTGGCGCAAACTTTGGGTTGCGCTTGCCGAAAGCGAAAAAGAATCGGGTCTGGACTTTATTACGGACGAACAGATTGCCGAACTTAAAGCCCATATCTACGATATAGACTACGATAAAGAAGCCGAATACGAACGCTCGCTTCGGCACGACGTAATGGCGCATATTTACGCTTACGGCGACGTTTGCCCGAATGCGAGAAAGATCATTCACCTCGGCGCGACGTCTTGTTACGTTACCGACAACGCCGATATTCTGCTTATAAGAGAAGGTCTTGCCGAAATAAAAACTTTGCTGGTGAACGCGATTAAAGCGGTTTCGGACTTCGCCGAAAAGTACAAGGGTTTGCCCGTTCTGGCGTATACTCATTTTCAGGCGGCTCAACCGACCACGCTCGGTAAGCGCGCCACGCTCTGGCTTAACGACCTGTACGAAGATCTTAAACGGGTAGATTACGAACTCGCAGGTCTTAAATTTTTCGGTTGCAAGGGTACGACGGGTACGGGCGCGAGTTTTCTTCAACTTTTCAACGACGAAGAAAAGGTTTTCAATCTGGAAAAACTTATAGCCGCGAAGTTCGGCTTTACCGAAGTTATTCCCGTTTCGGGACAGACGTATTCGAGGAAAATCGACAGTTTCGTACTCAATACGCTTTCTTGTATAGCGCAGTCGGCGGCGAAATTTTCTTCGGACGTCCGACTTATGTGCCACATGAAAGAGGTTGACGAACCGTTTGAAACTAATCAGATAGGCTCTTCGGCAATGGCTTATAAGAAAAACCCGATGAGAAGCGAAAGAATCGCTTCGCTCGCGCGTTACGTTATGATAGACGCGCTTAACCCCGCGATTACCGAAGCGCAACAGTGGCTCGAACGCACGCTCGACGATTCGGCGAATAAGCGTATTTCAGTTCCCGAAGCCTTTCTGGCGACGAGCGGAATACTCAACCTCTATATAAACGTAATAAGCGGGTTAAGGGTTTACGAAAAAGTAATCAAAAAAAATCTCGACCGCGAATTGCCGTTTATGGCTACCGAGAATATTTTAATGTATCTCGTCGAAGAAAAAGGTTTCGACCGTCAGGTCGCGCACGAGATTATAAGGGTTCATTCGGTTGCCGCCGGCGAACACGTTAAAGTAGAAGGCGGCGACAACGACCTTTTGGACAGGCTTTCGGGCGACGAAAGACTGGGCTTGACGAAAGAAGAAATCGCAAAGATTTGCGACGCGCACGGGTTCAGCGGTTTAGCGGAAAAGCAGACCGAAAAGTTCCTTGCGTTTGTTAAAAAAGAAGTTTTGGACAAGAACGCCGAATTGCTCGGTTTCGAAGCGCAAGTTACCGTATAAGGCGAAAATCTCACCTTTTCAATAATAGTCTTATATACCGTCATTCTGTCAAATCTTTAATACGTCGAACGTTGACAGAGTCGGACTTACGCAACGAAAAACAAAAAACGTAAAAAACAATTAAGGAGATATACACAAATGCTTACTGCAATAGTCGGTATCAACTGGGGCGACGAAGGCAAGGGAAGAATGGTTGACCTTCTTTCGGACAGATACGATATTATCGCGCGTTATCAGGGCGGAAACAACGCTGGACACACGGTAATAAACGAAAAGGGAAAGTTCATACTTAACCTTCTTCCGTCGGGAATACTCCGCGACGAAACCGTCAACGTCATGGGTAACGGTATGGTTATCGATATCGAACACCTTTATAACGAAATCAAAAGGCTTCGCGACGCGGGCATCGACATCACTCCCAAGCACCTTAAAATAAGCGATAAGGCGACGATCTGTATGCCTTACGACAAACTCCTCGACGGACTCGAAGAAGACAGACTCAAAGATAAAAAGTTCGGTTCGACCCGCAGAGGTATCGCTCCCGTTTATTCGGATAAGTACATGAAAAAGACCTTCCGTATGGGCGATCTTAAACACTTAGCGAGCCTTAAAGGCAAAATCAATGATATCGTCGAGTGGAAAAACCTGCTCGTTACGGCTTACGGCGTAGATCCCGTAAAACCCGAAGATATGTATAATTGGCTTGAAAAATACGGTACGCCGTTTATCGATTACGTATGCGACGTGGGCGATTATCTCGACGGCGAAATCGCGAAGGGTAAGAGCGTTATGTTCGAGGCGCAACTCGGCGCGCTCCGCGATATAGATTTCGGTATCTTCCCGTATACTTCGTCGTCTTCGACGATTGCGGCTTACGCTCCTATCGGCGCGGGGATTCCCGAAAAGAAACTCGACGAAGTAGTCGGCATTATGAAAGCCTATTCGACCTGCGTCGGCGAAGGTCCGTTCACCTGCGAAATGTTCGGCGACGAAGCCGAAGAACTCCGTAAGGCGGGCGGCGAATACGGCGCGGCAACGGGCAGACCGAGAAGAGTAGGCGGGTTCGACGTAGTTGCATCCCGTTACGGCGTGAAGATGCAGGGCGCGACTTGTATCGCTCTTACCAAAATCGACGTTATGTCGTATATGAAAAAGATTCCCGTATGCGTGGCTTACGAAATCGACGGCAAGAGAGTCGAAAAATTCCCGTTCGGCGAAGACCTCGAAAGGGCGAAGCCGATTTACGAATATCTCGACGGCTTCAATTGCGATATCTCGAAGTGCCGTAAAAAGGAAGATTTACCCGAAAACGCGATTAAGTATATCGAATATCTCGAAAAAGCGGTGGGTTGCAAAATAAAGTACGTTTCCGTCGGCGCAGAACGCGACAGTTACGTCGAAATGTATTAAAATAAAAATTATTCGCCTCGGTCGCGCAAAACGCAACCGAGGCGAAACTTTATGCCAGCCAAGAATAATACGAACCTCGGTCTTGCGCCGTGTTTTCAGGCTAAT
>ERZ780178.123-NODE-123-length-65175-cov-53.010964_pt1 | contig 65175 bp, 41 predicted proteins | sample MGYA00511018_ERZ780178 | MGnify/ENA primary metagenome ERZ780178 (study PRJEB29588, sample SAMEA2151439) | human gut metagenome | biome: human gut; feature: human-associated habitat; material: faeces | place: Denmark | collected 2008/2010 ...
GAGGTCGGAAAACGAAAGTAGGAGAAAAACTACTTCGTTTTTCTCCTACTCGATTCTTATACTGCTATTTAAAGCCAACGTATAGCCATCTTTCTGCCGTTGTACATAACTTGTCTGTGCTTAAATTATCTTAACAGTATGCGGGTGAAGGAAAAAGCCTTTAAGGATAAAAATAAAAACCCTTAAGGAAAAATAAATTTTCCCTTAAGGAAAAAATAAAAATCCTTAAGGGAAAATATCACATCTCTGAAATTCCCATTTTTCGGGCGTTTGAGAAGATAGAGATGAATGTCGAACTATATTTACATCATTATCAGGTGAGAGAGTTGGACGATGCTTTTGACTTCCAATCGTCAATCGTTCCCGTCTTAGACGAGAAGTTGCAGCCAATCTGGTAAATCGTTCTGTTGTCTGTAGCATACTCACGGGCATATCCTTTTTCCTCGATTTGCTTCAAGGCTTCAGAAGCTGAACCATCACGCTTAAATTCGAAGATGTAAACAAACATTGGGGTCTCAACAATGCAATCAACTCGTCCTTCACTTTGCTCCTTTTCTATTAGGACGGTAAAGCAGCTTATCATGCGAATCACCAGATAGAAGGTATATTGGAAGTATCGTTCTTTTTCCCGCTCGTCATCTTTGCGTCGTTGGCTATAGGGTATGCTGGCGAAGAAGGATGTGAGTAGCTTCTCCAATTTGTCGCAATCTCCCGTCTTCATAGTGCTTACTACCTCTATAACCCATGCATCTGGTGACTCCTTGGGTTTCAGATAATTGGCTGCCACCATGGTTACGAAACCTGCTTTTACCTCGTCGTTTGGAAAATTCAAGAGATAGGAATCGGTATCCATATTCCAATCCTTAATGGTGAGATAACCACTCTGATAAATCATCGGTAGGGGAGCCTCGGTATCAGCCTTGTAATCTATAAAACTGCTGGTAGGATAGTATTTTCCTGTCAGTTCATTGAGATTTTCGTCGAAGTGAGCTAATAAGCGGACCAGATAAGTAGGCGAACCTGTACGGAACCAGAAATCACTCAGGATTTTCTTGCTCAGTGAGTTCAAGATGCTGAACGGGTTGTAGATGTCGAGCATGCTTGGGCTGAAATGATAACCGTCATACTTGCGCTTGAGTCGATGTTTCATCTCATCCTCAGATACTTTATATCTTACGGACATTGCCTTGATTTGTTCATCGAAGGTTGAGTATAATTCTTCCTCTGTGATGCCGCAAAGTGCCTCGTAGCGGTCGTCCATACTGATGTCGTCAGGTTGGTTGAAACCGCTGAATACGCTTACTTGCGAGAACTTGGTAACACCTGTTAATAACACGAATTTCAGATCTCTGTCAGCTGCCTTGAAAACACTATAGAATCCTTTCATGATTTCACGGTGTCTATCTTCCAGTAATCGCTCGTTGCCTTCAGAATCGAAGGTCTTTAACCCTGTGTCCAAAACATCCAGTAAAGGCTTGTCATATTCATCGATCAAGACTACGGCGCCCAGTCCTGTCTTTTCGTGGGCAATTCTCAATACAGCCATGAAACGGTCTCCCAAGGTGGTGGCTAATGGGTCTCTTCCGTAAATCAATTCTTGTTTTTCAACAAAAGTCAGCAAAGTCTTTTCCAATTCGCCTGCTTGTGTGAAATTCTTGCCGTTGAAATCTATATGGAAAACAGGGTATTGCTTCCATTCTTTTTCTAATGAATCGATGGCAAGTCCTTTAAACAGTTCTTTCTTTCCTTGGAAGTAGCATTCCAGGGTAGAAATCAACAATGACTTTCCGAATCGTCTTGGACGACTCAGAAAGTATATATGCCCATTGTGTACTAAATCATAAATCAAGTCTGTCTTGTCAAGATAGACATAACCGTCATTTCTGATTTTTTCAAAGTCTTGTATTCCTATAGGGTATTTCATGTTGTTGCTTTTATTGAATTTTGGGCAAAGTTACGAAAAAAAATGGTATATGCAAAATAATGTGGAATAAAATGTCTTTATTTTCAGATAAAAACAACAATTTTAAGCTATAAGAAGAGGGTGCGTCATGGACTTATGACGCACCCTCTCTCATTATATTTTATGCTTCTTCTTCAGTTTCCTCATCTTTCAATGACTCCAGAATCTCTACGAAAGGATTGTGGAAGGTGCTGAAGAGATGGAGTATCTCCTTGCGCTGCTCCTCATCCTCTTCCCAAAGGCTGATCTCGCCCTTCTGGTGAGCCTTGATGAGCTTGGCGCAACGCTTGATCTTGCGCTTGTTGTTGCGAGCCTGCAACTGGTCGCCCTGGATAGGCTTCTGGCTTACATACGAGAAAGCTACAAGCTGGTTCATGAACATGTCGAACATCGGATCATCATGACTCCAGTCGCTGTCCTTCAGCCAGAACCACTGGAAGGCATACTTCTGCTCCATGGCAATGAGGCTCTGTCCCAGGGTATCGATGTCGATGCCCTTTGCCATCTGCTCCTTGATGAAGGCAACGAGACTTTCTGGGGTAATCTCCAGTTCCACCTCGTGGACGATGCTGCTGCCGGCAATGTTGATGCGCCAACGGTAGTTCTTGTTCTTGATCAGGGCAGAATGGGCATTCATCATCAACTCGCTCAATTTTCCCTCAGACGGAATCTGATCTACTACGGCAAGGCGCTGGCGCTGGTCGCGAACCACCAGCTGGGCATCCTCATGACGGAGCACGCAGATATAAACCAGTTTGTTGTCGTCCAATTGCAGGGTGAAGCGGTCGTTGTTGTCATCACCTACAAATTCATAGCGATACTCATCTACCTTGTCGTGAGCCACCTCCAGTTCATTGTGTACCTTGTTGCCCTCACTGTCGTAGAGCGAGAAGCCGATGTATGGAATCTGAATATTGAGAGAGAAAGGATTTCCCTCTTCCGGAATCAGAGTGAGGCGCAAGCCTTCGTCACCGAAGTCCTCCTTCTTGCAGACGAAGCCGTCGTCGGTCTTCTCCGCCTTTTCTACCTTCACGTCGCCATGGCGCCAGTAGATATCAAAAGTGATGGTGTTTTCGTCCTCGCTGGTCACCTGGATGAAATCATCGATGTCCTGTCCCAGATAGATAACCTTGGCAGGTTCATATACCTCTGTATCATCATCTTCCAGAGGTTTTACCCACATTTCTCCCGGCATTGGGTCATCTTCCCATTCGTCTTCTTCTGCGGCAGCAGTAGATTTGAAGACCAGGAAGATCATTCTCTGTTCCTCTCTGCTTCCGTCTTCCTTGCAAAGGAAAACCTTCGATTCCTTTGGGATGAAGAAAGGAGTAGATAGATACGGGTTCTTACATAATGCTGTGTATTCCACCTCTGTCCAGATTGGCAAGGTGTGTTTGTTCGTATTATTTGTCATATCTGTTTTTTTGTATTATCCTATTGATTGAACTAAATTTCAAAAACGGATGCAAAGATACAGAGAAAAGCAGACAATACAAAATTTTACGGCCATTTTTTGTTGTTTTGCTTTAAAAGTTTGTGTTAAGGGAAAGCTTTTTCCCTTTCAGGGCGTATGGATATTAGCCTGGTGAAACATAACTGCCCTGTACCTTTGGCTCTACGCAAGTGAGTTAATAATTAATAATTTCAGTGCCGAAACCATAATAAATTGTGGGAAATGACTGATTTCTCGATTTTTTTGTCTAATTTTGCACCTTGGTATAGAATGCCTTGGCTTGTAATGAGGCTCGGGGCAGGAGATACACATTATTTTATATATAAATTTAGGAAACAAGAAAATTAATAATAAGAATGAAGAAGAAAATTCAGTTCAGTCTCGTTTACCGAGACATGTGGCAGAGTTCTGGTAAGTTCCAGCCACGCAAGGATCAGTTGGCTAAGATTGCCCCAGTTATCATTGAGATGGGTTGCTTTAGCCGTGTAGAGACCAATGGTGGTGCTTTCGAGCAGGTAAACCTTCTCGCTGGTGAGAATCCTAATGATGCAGTTCGTGCATTCTGTAAGCCATTCAACGAGGTGGGCATCAAGACTCACATGCTCGACCGTGGATTGAACGCTCTTCGTATGTATCCTGTGCCAGACGATGTACGTGCCCTTATGTACAAGGTGAAGGCTAAGCAGGGTACCAATATCACCCGTATCTTCGATGGCTTGAACGATGTTCGTAACATCATTCCTTCTATCAAGTGGGCTAAGGAAGGTGGCATGACTCCACAGTGTGCACTCTGTATCACCAACTCTCCAGTACATACACTCGAATATTATATGAACATCGCCGACCAGCTCATCGCTGCCGGTGCTGAGGAAATCTGCTTGAAGGATATGGCTGGTATCGGTCAGCCTGCATTCCTCGGTAAGCTTACCAAGATGATCAAGGACAAGTATCCTGAGATTATCATCCAGTATCATGGTCACTCAGGTCCTGGTCTCTCTATGGCTTCCATCCTCGAGGTCTGCAACAATGGTGCCGACATCATCGATACAGCCATCGAGCCATTGTCATGGGGTAAGGTTCATCCAGACGTTATCTCTGTTATCAGCATGTTGAAGAACGAGGGCTTTGAGGTGCCTGAGATCAATATGAGCGCTTACATGAAGGCTCGTGCCATGACTCAGGAGTTCATCGACGAGTGGCTCGGATATTTCATCAACCCAGGTAACAAGATCATGTCTTCATTGTTGCTCGGTTGTGGTCTCCCTGGCGGTATGATGGGTTCTATGATGGCAGACCTCGGCGGTATGCGTCAGACTATCAACAATATCCGCAAGAAGAAGGGTGAGGAAGAGTTGTCTATGGACGACCTTCTGATCAAGCTCTTCGACGAGGTAGAGTATGTATGGCCACGCGTTGGTTATCCTCCATTGGTAACACCATTCAGCCAGTATGTAAAGAACATCTCATTGATGAACCTCCTCACCATGGAGCAGGGCAAGGGCCGCTTCGTAATGATGGATGATTCTATGTGGGGTATGATCCTCGGTAAGAGTGGTAAGATTCCTGGAGAGATTGATCCTGAACTCGTAGAGCTTGCCAAGAAGCAGGGTCGTGAGTTTACAGATGTAGATGCTCATACATTGCTTACTAATGCTCTCGACGACTTCAAGAAGGAGATGGACGAGAACGGTTGGGAGTATGGTCAGGACGACGAGGAGCTCTTCGAACTCGCTATGCACCCAGAGCAGTATCGTAACTTCAAGAGCGGTCAGGCTAAGAAGAACTTCCTGGCTGACCTCCAGAAGGCAAAGGATGCCAAGCTTGGCAGCACCTTGACTCCAGCTCAGCTCGCTGAGTTCAAGCATGCCAAGGCTGATGCTATCGTAGCACCAGTAGCTGGTCAGATTTTCTGGGAGTTCCAGGGCGAGGGCGAGTGCCAGCCAGCTGTAGAGCCATTCATCGGTAAGGAGTACAAGGAAGGTGATGCCTTCTGCTACATCCTCGCTCCATGGGGTGAGTTTGAGACAGTTCCTGCCGCTTTGGGTGGTAAGCTCGTGGAAATCAATGCTAAGCAGGGCAGCAAGATCCGCAAGGGTGATGTCATCGCTTACATTGAGCGCAACGCTGAGTAAACATTGAATTTATGGATTATCAAGCAATTATTGATAAGTATTATCCTGAGGATACAGAGCTTCGCCGTATCCTCATCACACATAGTCAATCTGTAGCGCGAAAAGCGCTACAGATTGTTTCGTCTCATCCCGAACTGCATCTGGATGCCCGGTTTATAGAGGAAGCAGCCATGCTTCACGATATCGGAATCTTTCAGACCGATGCTCCTGGCATTCACTGTTTCGGTTCGCAGCCTTACATCTGTCATGGCCGACTGGGTGCCGAACTGCTGCGCAAGGAAGGATATGAGCGACATGCTCGGGTATGCGAGCGCCACACCGGTGCCGGCATTACGAAAGAGCAGATCGAGAAGCAGCAACTGCCACTGCCTCACCAGGATTTTCTGCCGGAAACCATGGAGGAGAAGGTAATCTGCTATGCTGACAAATTCTTCAGCAAGACTCATCTCGACAAAGAAAAGAGTATCGAAAAGGCAGAGAAAAGTCTCGCTAAGTTTGGCGAGGAAGGAGTAAAGCGCTTCCAGGAATGGGAGCGGATGTTTGAAATAGGATAGAAGTTCAGTTGGGTGACTTCTTAACAATAATTTCTGAATGAGAAAACAATCAACTATAGCTGTTCTGATGTTTGCATCCATCGCTGCCATGATGGTTGCAAACCCGGGTATGCCTTCTAAAAAGAAAGATAAGAAGGCTCAGGTGGATTCTACTGCCGTGGCTGTGGGCGACTCCGTCTTTGTCGATTCGCTCGGCAATGAAATCATCAGTACGGAGACCGATACCACCCAGATGGACTCGCTGCAGAAGGCTATATGGAAACATAATAAGGTGGTGGATGACAGTATCCGACTCGACAGTATCAACAGAAAGAAGTCGGGAGGCATCGACGCACCTGTACAGTATCAGGCCGACGACTCGCTGGTATATGATGCCCACCACAAGGTGGCGCATCTCTATGGAAACTCGAACGTGAAGTACGAGAACATGGATCTTACCTCCGACCGCATCTCCATGGATCTGGACAAGAGCAATGTGAGAGCCAGCGGTACCAAGGACTCGATGGCTGAGGGAGGCATCAAGGGAAAACCGGTCTTCAAGATGGGCAATGATACCTATGATACCGATACCATCAAGTTCAACTTCAAGAGCAAGAAGGCCCTTATTAATAATGTATATACCGAGCAGCAGGATGGATTCCTCACCGGTATGAAGTCGAAGCGAGATTCTTCGGGTGTCATCTATCTGCAGCATGGCAGATATACCACCTGCGATGATCCGCATCCCGACTTCTACATCTCGCTCTCCAGAGCCAAGGTGCGCCCGGGCAAGGATGTCATCTTCGGCCCCGCCTATCTCGTGGTCTGCGATGTGCCGATGCCGCTGGGTATCCCATACGGATTCTTCCCGTTCTCCAAGAGCTACAGCAGCGGTTTCATCATGCCTACCTATGGTGATGAGAGCGACCGCGGTTTCTATCTCCGTGACGGTGGATATTATTTCGCCATCAGCGACAAGTGGGATCTGAAACTGCTGGGAGAAATCTACACCAAGGGTTCGTGGGGACTTTCTGCAGCCAGCAACTACCGCAAGCGATACAAGTATTCCGGTTCCTTCTTCTTCAGTTACCAGGATACGCAGACGGGTGACAAGGGAATGCCTGACTTCACCAAGCAGGAGAGTTTCAAGGTGCAGTGGAGTCACCGACAGGATTCCAAGGCAAATCCGTTCAGTTCGCTTTCAGCAAGCGTCAACTTCGCCACATCGAGCTATGAGCGCAACAACCTCAACTCGCTCTATAATCCTCAGACGATGACGCAGAGTACGAGAACCTCTTCCGTAAGCTGGAGCACCACTTTCTCGAGCATCGGAATGTCGCTCAGTTCTACGGCAAACCTTTCGCAGAATATGCGTGACTCATCCATAGCGATGACCTTGCCCGACCTGAACATCAGTATCTCCCGCTTCTATCCTTTCCGCAGAAAGAAGATGGTGGGTGATGAGAAATGGTACGAGAAGATAGCCATGAGCTATACCGGCCATATCTCCAACAGTATCAATACCAAGGAGGATAAGCTGATGCACAGTTCGCTCATCAAGGACTGGCGAAACGGATGGCAGCATCAGATTCCGGTGAGTGCATCCTTCACCCTCTTCAAATATCTCAACGTGAATCCTTCGTTCAACTTCACCGACCGTATGTACACCAACAAGGTGGAGAAATCGTGGGATGCCACTGCGCAGAAAGAGGTTTGTGATACTACCTACGGATTCCACAACGTATATAACTGGAACATGAGCATAGGCCTCTCTACCAAGCTTTACGGCTTCTGGATTCCTAACCGCAAGCTGTTCGGCAACAGGATAGACAGGATCCGCCACGTGATTACCCCGACGGTAAGCTTCAGCTATGCACCTGATTTCGGAGCATCGCATTACGGCTACTGGGATACTTATCAGAAGACTGATGCCGACGGCAATGTATCGCTGGTAAGTTATTCGCCATATCAGAATGCCCTCTACGGTGTGCCGGGCAAGGGCAAGAGTGGTAACATTTCCTTCACTCTGGGCAACAACCTGGAGATGAAATGGAGGGATAAGAACGACAGCTTGAAGAAGGTGAGCCTCATTGATGCGTTTGATGTGAGCATGAGCTACAACACCGCTGCCAAGGTGCGCCCTTGGAGTGATATGAACATCAACCTGCGACTGAAGTGGTGGAAGAACTATACCTTCAACATGAACGCCGTGTTTGCCACCTACGCCTACGAGATGGATGAGAACGGCAACGTATATGTCGGCAACCACACCGAGTGGGGCAAGGGCAGGTTCGGACGATTCCAGGGTATGTCGCAGAACTTCTCGTTCACCCTGAATCCTGAGAAACTGAAGAAACTCTTCGGCGGAGGCAGTGATGAGGACGACAAGGACAAGAACAAGCGCAAGGACGATGACGATGAAGGTATGGATACCGACATAGAGAGCAACGTGGACGACAGTATGGAGAAGGGAAAGACGGGAGCCAAGAAGAGCGGTGGCGGAAAAGCCAAGACCGATTCCGACGGCTATATGGCATTCAAGATGCCATGGTCGCTCACCTTCGGATATGGTGTCACCATGCGTGAGGATACCCGAAGAGAGAAGTTCAACGAGAAATCGATGAGATATCCATACAAGTTCACCCAGAACCTGAATATGAGCGGTAACGTTCGTATCAGCGACGGATGGAACATCAGCTTCTCTTCCGGTTATGATTTTGATAATCATAAGCTGAGTATGACCACCGCAAGTCTGGCCCGTGACCTGCACTGCTTCAACATGAGCTGTTCGGTAGTGCTGGCGCCATATACCAGCTATAACTTCACCTTCCGATGCAATGCAGCCACATTGACGGATGCCCTGAAGTATGACAAGCGAAGCGGTTATTCGAATGCTGTACAGTGGTATTAAGCCACCCGGAACGATATGAAATAGCAAGACGAGGATAGCAAGTATTGAAAAAATGCTGGCTATCCTCGTTTTTTATGACCCTATATTTGGATATGTCGATTTTTAATCGTATTTTTGTAGCGATTATCTGAAAATAAGTAATCAGACTAAATATAATATATAATGAACAAGAAAACCGTATCTATTTTAACCTTTGCGATGCTGGGGGCACTTTCTGCCACCGCACAGCAGAAGACAGCATTGTCTTACTGGTTCGACACGCCTGTTACCCTGAAGGGACAGCAAGTTTGGTATGGAGGCCATCCTGAAAAATGGACTCACAAGAAGCCTATCTCGGCTGGTGATACCGCCCGCAATCCGGATTCGGATTGGGAGTCAAAGTCATTGCCTATCGGTAACGGCAGCATCGGTGCCAATATCCTGGGATCGGTAGAGGCAGAACGTATCACCCTGAACGAGAAGACGCTCTGGCGTGGCGGTCCGAACACCAAGAAGGGCGCTGCCTACTATTGGGATGTGAACAAGAATTCTGCCCATGTGATGCAGGAAATCAGAGATGCCTTTGCTGCCAACGACTGGGAGAAGGCTTCACAGCTCACCCGCAAGAACTTCAACAGTCCGGTTCCATACGAGTCTTATGCCGAGGATCCATTCCGTTTCGGTAGCTTTACCACGATGGGCGAGGCGTATATCGAGACCGGATTGAGCACCGTGGGTATGTCGAAATATCGCCGTGCCCTGTCGCTCGATTCAGCTTTGGCTACCGTTTCTTTCGTCAAGGATGAAGTGAGCTATCAGCGTGAATATTTCATCTCTTATCCAGCCAATGTGATGGCTATCCGATATAAGGCTTCCCGTCCTGGTAAGCAGAATCTCGTATTCTCTTATGCGCCTAACCCTGTCTCTACAGGCAAGATGGTGGCTGACGGCAAGAACGGTCTGCTCTGGGATGCACGTCTCGATAACAACGATATGCAGTATGCCATCCGCATCCGTGCCATCAACAAGGGCGGTAGCCTTTCTAACGAAGGAGGAAAGCTGACCGTGAAGGGTGCCGACGAGGTGGTATTCCTCATTTCTGCCGATACCGATTACAAGGCAAACAATAATCCAGACTACAACGATCCTAAGACCTATGTGGGCGTGGATCCGCTGGCTACTACCTACGACTGGGTGAGCAAGGCAGAGGGCAAGGGCTATGCGCAGTTGCTGGAGGATCATTATAAGGATTACAGTCGTCTGTTCAATCGGGTAAGCCTGAATCTGAATGATGCGGCTAATGCCAACGATATGCCTATCGATGAGCGCCTGGCTAACTACCGCAAGGGTGCCAAGGATTTCTATCTGGAACAGCTCTACTATCAGTTTGGCCGCTATCTCCTCATTGCCTCTTCACGTCCTGGCAATATGCCTGCCAACCTGCAGGGTGTATGGCACAACAACGTGGATGGTCCTTGGCGTGTTGACTACCATAACAATATCAATCTCCAGATGAACTACTGGCCAGCCTGCACCACCAACCTGAGCGAGTGCGAGCTTCCGCTCTTCGATTTCATCCAGACACAGGTGAAGCCGGGTGAGAAGACAGCCAAGTCATATTACGGTACCCGTGGCTGGACCACATCTGTATCCAGCAACATCTTCGGTTTCACTTCTCCGCTGGCAAGCGAGGATATGTCTTGGAATTTCTCTCCATTCGCCGGTCCATGGTTGGCTACCCATCTCTGGGATTATTACGACTATACCCGCGATAAGAAGTTCCTGAGCGAGACAGCATACGATATCATCAAGGGAAGTGCCAACTTCGCAACAGATTATCTGTGGCATCGCAAGGATGGCGTCTATACAGCGGCTCCTTCCACATCTCCAGAGCACGGACCGATAGACGAGGGTGCCACCTTCGCCCATGCCGTGATTCGTGAGATTCTGCTCGATGCCGTAGAGGCGAGCAAGATTCTGGGCAAGGATGCCAAGGATCGCAAGCAGTGGGAAGATGCCCTGAAGCACATTGCTCCTTATCAGATTGGTCGCTATGGTCAGTTGATGGAGTGGTCGAAGGATATAGATGATCCTAAGGATGAGCATCGCCATGTGAACCATCTCTTCGGTCTGCATCCGGGCCGCACCATTTCTCCTATCACCACACCTGTGCTGGCGAAGGCTTCCAAGGTGGTGTTGGAGCATCGTGGCGATGGTGCCACGGGATGGTCTATGGGTTGGAAGCTGAACCAGTGGGCTCGTCTGCACGATGGCAATCATGCCTACAAGCTTTATGGTAATCTTCTGAAGAATGGAACATTGGACAATCTCTGGGATACGCACGCCCCATTCCAGATAGATGGTAACTTTGGCGGTACAGCGGGTATCACCGAGATGCTGATGCAGAGTCACATGGGCTTTATCCATCTCCTGCCAGCCCTGCCAGATGCATGGCAGAAGGGTTCCATCAAAGGTCTCCGTGCCAAGGGCAACTTCACGGTGGATATCTATTGGGACAACGGCCGCCTTACCAAGGCTGTCATTCTCTCCGGCTCCGGCGAACCTTGCCAGGTAAGATATGGAGATAAGGTGAAGAAGATGAAGACCCAGAAGGGCAAGACCTATGAGGTTAGATTTTAATCAATAAAAAAATGTGGTTGATAAAACGGATTTGTTTTCCGTTTTGTCAACCACATTTTTTATGATTATTCGTTGAGATGCTTCAGCCTTCTCTTTGCCTCGGGATGGCTAGGATAGAGGGTGAGCGCCTTCCTATAATTGGTGACAGCAGCTTCTTTCATTCCCTCCTTCTCACACTCCTTACCCATGATGACATACTCCGTGGCAAGGCGCTTCAGGAATTTCTCCTGTTTCTTCTTTTCTTCATCCTTCTGCTTGATAACTTCGCGCAACCGCTCGTTCTCTGCCTGCAGCTCATTCACCTTGTTCAGCTTCTTGCGGATGAAGCGCTTGGCTAGCGGATGCTCGATGTCGTAACGGCTGTGGATGGCGAGGAAGAAATTATCCAAGGCGGCTTGCATGTCACCCCTGTCATACGCTTTTACGGCATCGTGATACTGCCTGTCTGCCTTGCTCTGCGTCAACGCCGTGTTGATGGTGTTCTGGTTGTTATATTGGCGGGCAAACTGCTTCACCTCGTTGCGGACGAATATCTCGCTCTGACGGATAGGCTCCTGCAGACTGATTCCCTCCAGACTGGTGCATCTCGACAAAGCCACGTAAGTCTGACCACCTGCAAAGACTCCTCCCGTGAAATCAATCTTCACCTGATTGAAAGTCAGACCCTGGCTCTTGTGTACGGTAATTGCCCAGGCTAGTCGGATAGGGTATTGCTCGTATCTGCCAATCTCCTCCTCCTCAATCTTCTTTTCCACCTCATTGAAATGATAGCGCATGTTGCTCCAGGCGGCTGGTTCCACCATCACATCCTGTCCATTCTCCGTGCGTACATATATCTTGGCATCATCCTCATCATCGAACCCGATGATGGTGCCCAGGGTACCGTTCACCCATTGGTGCTCGATATCATTCTTGATAAAGATAATCTGTGCTCCGGTCTTCAGGTACAGTTCGATAGGGGTAGGCAGACTGCTTTCCGGAAACTCGCCCTGGATATTGCCCCGGAAGAGTGTTGGCTCTCCTGGCAGGAGCTTGAGCTGGTTCTCGTTGATGAAATCCACGGTGTCGCGGCGGGTGGAGAGGGTGATGGCAAGCTTGGAATCACTCTCGTCGAGCTGGGCACCCACCCGCTGGTTGAGCAGCTGAAGGTCTTGACTCTGCGCCTGACTGGTTCGGATATGGTCGAGGATGCCGATGAAGACAGGGTCGCTCTGGCGATAAACTTTCTTGAGTTCGATGCTGACGAGCTGGAACTGCTGGAAGATCTTGGCATCGAAGAAGAAGCTGCTGCGATAGAAAGGATTCAGCAGTTTGCGGTCCTCCTCCTTTACCACCGGTTCCAACTGATAGATGTCGCCCACCAGCAGAAGTTGCTTTCCTCCGAACGGCTCCCTCATATTGCGGCAATACACACGCAGCACCTTGTCGATGAAATCGATGATGTCGGCACGCACCATACTGATCTCATCGATGATGATGAGTTCCACTTCACGGATAATCTTGATTTTCTCGGAATTATACTTCAATGTATTCCGGATGTTGCGCACGGAATACATACTGTCGTTGGGCAGCAGGGGGTGGAAGGGCAGCTTGAAGAAACTGTGCAGGGTGCTTCCGCCGGCATTGATGGCTGCGATGCCTGTAGGTGCCAGAACGATGTGTTTCTTCTTGGTATTGGCTGCGATGTACCGCAGAAAAGTAGATTTACCCGTCCCCGCCTTTCCGGTGAGGAAAAGCGAACGACGGGTAAACTGTATGATTTGGAGTGCATTCTGCAGCTCCGCATTGTCGAGATCAATCATATTTTATTTTTAAAGGTCGTCGAAGTTGACAGGCTGTTCTGTTGGCTTTGTCTTCTTCTTCTCTTTCTTTTCTTCTGTAGCTCCTGAAGCAGAAGATTCTCCTTCCGACTTGACTGCAGGAACCTCCTTGGTAATAGGATTGCCGTTTTCGTCGAGGATGATTTCCTCTGTGAATGCGGTGCTATCCACACGGGTGGTATCTACCTTTGGTTTTGGTGCATAGCTTGCGCAGATATACATATCTCGTGTAATGTCGCCATCCTGTGGCTTGTCGAACTTGGCGTGATACTGCTGGAAGGCAGGATCGCCGAATACAGACTGCATGAAGTAACCGCATATTGGCAATGCTGTTCGGGAACCCTGACCCAAGGCTCCGGTGCGGAAGTGGAGACAGCGGTATTCGCCGCCTACCCAGGCACCAACCACCAGTTTAGGACTTACACACATGAACCAGGCATCTGAGTGGTTGTTGGTCGTACCCGTCTTTCCGCCAAATTCGGTGTCACGGTAGTTGCCCACATAGCCCCAAAGGCTCTGCGAAGTACCGCCCGGCTCCTTCATACCGCCCTGGAGCAGCTGCTGCATCAGGAAGGCACTCTTGTAAGGAATTACCTGCTCTTCTGTAGATGGACCTTCATATACCACCTTTCCGTCGTGGTCCACAATCTTGGTAACCAATACCGGGTCGTGGTGCTTACCATTGTTTGCAATGGTACTGTAGGCACAGGCCATCTCCAGCAGGTTCACATCGCTTGAACCCAAGGCAAGGGCTGGTGTGTCATCCAGTGGACTGTTGATACCCATCTTCTGGGCGGTTTCGATGATGCGCTTGATGCCCATCTCCTGTCCCAGGCGTACTGCCACGGAGTTGATACTCTTGGCGAAGGCACTCTTCAATGGGATACTGTCACCCGAGAATGAACCGTTGGCGTTGGATGGTCTCCAGATGGTCATCTCGTGCTTCTTCTTGTCATATACCTCCATCGAGATATATTCGTCGCGGCGCTTGTCGCAAGGAGTCAATCCCTGGTTCATTGCCTCTGTATAGACGAAGAGCTTGAAGGTAGAACCCGGCTGGCGCTCGGCTGTTACCTTGTCATACTTCCAGTGGTCGAAGTCGATGTCGCCCACCCATGCCTTCACGGCTCCCGTCTGTGGCTCCATAGCCACGAAAGCACTGTGCATGAAGGTAGTCATATACTTGATACTATCTTCTGAGGTCATGTTGATGGTGATGCTTCCCTTGTCGTAATCGAATACCTTAACCGGGTGAACCCACTCCTTATAATAGTAGTTCACGGAGTCTGGATTGTTAGGGAAACGAGCCACCAGATCCTTGTAGAATGGCTGTCGCTCGGCGATGCCCTGGATGAAGTTTGGAATCACCTGGTGGTTCTCATCCTGCCAAGGTTCCTGTCCCATCCATTTTCCCTTTCCTGCCTGTGTGCGGCGGATGCTCCAGTGGTTGTTGAAGTTCTGCTGTACCTGCTTCATCTGCTTGCGGGCAGCCTCCTCGGCATACTTCTGCATGCGGGTATCTATGGTGGTGTAGATCGTCAGACCACTGGTGTAGAGATCGTAACCTTCCTCCTTGCACCAGTCTTTCAGGTAGTTGGCTACAGCCTCACGGAAGTATTTTGCCTGTCCGTCGTAGTTTTCCTCTACCTTGAAGTCGAGCTTGATAGGCTCAGCCTTCAGCTGGTCGTATTCTGCATGTGACAGATCGCCGTGTGTCACCATATTATATAATACGGTGTTGCGGCGTGCCAGACTGTTCTCCGGATTGGTACGTGGATTGTAATAGGTGGTAGCCTTCAGCATACCCACGAGTACGGCAGCCTGGTCGGTGGTCATCTCCTTTGGCGTAGTATTGAAGTAAGTCTTGGCGGCAGTCTTGATACCGTAAGAGTTACTACCGAAATCCACGGTGTTGGCATACATGGTGATGATTTCCTTCTTCGAGAAAACCGTCTCCAGCTTCACGGCGATGATCCACTCCTTACTCTTGATGATGAGCAGGCGTAGTACAGGCACCTTGCCGAGCAATCCCGTAGAATACTGCGAACGGACGCGGAACATATTCTTTGCCAGCTGCTGCGTGATGGTAGAAGCACCACGGCCATTGTGATGCAGGAGAGCATCCTTGGCAGCAGCGAAAACGCCGATAGGGTCGATACCGATATGCTTGTAGAAACGCTCATCCTCGGTATCTACCAGAGCCTTGAAGAAGGCAGGGTTCACCTCGTCGTATTCTACAGGAGTACGATTCTCATTGAAATACTTACCGATGAGCTTGCCATCGGCACTATAAATCAAGGAAGCCTCGGAAGTCTGAGGATTCAGAATACCTGAAAAATAACCAGGTGACTTACCGAAAAGCCATAAGAAGTTAATATCGACAGCACCTAAATAAAGGATAAAGGCGACAATACAACTTGCCAAGGCGACTACCGTCTTGGTGTACCACGCTCTTCCCTGATACAATGTCTTGTACCAAGGCCAAAAGGCGCAAAGCTTTTGCCATATCCAGGCAAAGATAGTCTTGACTTTGTTCATAATCGTTTTTCTGTTTTTGTCGGTGCAAAGGTACAATAATAATTTGAAAAACCATCAATCTTTGTGTTTTTATTTGTTATAAAGTCTCAATCGATGTGTATGAAATGTTACAGGAACTTTATCGGATGTTTCATTCCGGCGGAAATCTTCTGTTTTTAACTTTTTTCACCATAAAAAAACTCTTAAAATGCTTGCTGAAACAAAAAATATTAGTACCTTTGCGCTCAGCAAAAACAAGTATATTATATAAAAACTTAATATAAAACACAAGAATTATGGTAAGCAACAACATTCCACAAGTAAAGCTCGGTATTATTGCCGTTAGCCGTGACTGTTTTCCAATCGCGCTTTCTACTCAGCGCCGTGAGAACATCGTAAAAGAGTACAAAGGTGAGATTTTCAACTGTCAGACTACAGTTGAGAACGAGAAAGATATGCTCAAGGCTGTGGCTGAAGTGAAGGAGCAGGGCTGCAACGCTCTGGTTGTATTCCTTGGTAACTTCGGTCCTGAGACCCCTGAGACTTTGATTGCAAAGAACTTCGATGGTCCTGTTATGTTCGTAGCAGCTGCTGAAGGTGATGGCGACATGATCAATGGTCGTGGTGATGCATACTGCGGTATGCTCAACTGCTCTTACAACCTCGGTATGCGCCACCTGAAGGGTTATATCCCTGAGTATCCTGTAGGCACAGCTGCAGAAGTAGCTAAGATGATTGCAGACTTCGTACCGGTAGCTCGCGTCATCATCGGTTTGAAGGGCTTGAAGATTATCACATTCGGTCCACGTCCTCAGGACTTCTTCGCCTGCAACGCTCCTATCAAGGGCTTGTATGAATTGGGTGTAGAGATTGAGGAGAACTCAGAGCTCGACCTCCTCGTGGCTTATAAGGAGCACGCGAACGATCCACGTATCGACGAGGTTTGCGCTGATATGGCCAAGGAGATGGGCGAGGGATGCTACTATCCTGACCTCAGCCGCAGAATGGCACAGTTTGAGTTGACATTGCTCGACTGGGCAGAGGCTCACAAGGGTTCTCGCCAGTATGTAGCATTCGCCGACAAGTGCTGGCCAGCCTTCCCAAGCCAGTTCGGTTTCGAGCCTTGCTATGTAAACAGCCGTCTCGTTAGCCGCGGTATTCCTGTAGCTTGCGAGGTAGATATCTATGGTGCTTTGTCTGAGTACATCGGTATGTGTGCTTCTGATGATACTGTAACATTGCTCGACATCAACAACTCTGTTCCTCAGTATATCTATGATGAGGACATCAAGGGTAAGTACGATTACAAGTTGACTGATACCTTCATGGGCTTCCACTGCGGTAACACTCCACAGTGCAAGATGTGCTCTAGCCGTAAGATCAAGTATCAGTTGATCCAGAACCGTTTGTTGGAGAATGGTGGTACACCAGACTTCACCCGTGGTACTTTGGAGGGCGATATCGCTGCTTCTGACATCACATTCTATCGTCTGCAGTGCGATTCAGAGGGTAACCTCCGTTCTTACATCGCAGAGGGTGAGGTTCTCGATGTTCCTACACGTTCATTCGGTGGTATCGGTATCTTCGCCATCAACGAGATGGGCCGCTTCTATCGCCACGTCTTGGTTCAGAAGGGCTATCCACACCACGGTGCCGTAGCTTTCTCTCACGTAGGCAAGACCCTGTTCGAGGTATTCAAGTATCTTGGCATCAAGGATATCGCTTACAACCAGCCAGCTAGCCTGCCTTATCCAACCGAGAATCCTTGGAAGTAAGATAAAAATTATATGAAATAATGAAGGCGATTGCTTTTCCCCAAAGGGGATAGCAATCGCCTTTTTGTTTTCTAAGAACCCTGCCGCTAAAAGAAACGGCAATTTTGAACATTTTGTGATATTTTGTGAATAGTGATAATCGACAGAAAAGCAGTATCTTTGCACCAGGAATCAATCATATTGTATATCATAAGAAACATATTAAAAATGAACAAGAAAAAGATATTGTGTTTTTGTCTGGCTCTCGGAGCTTTTTCTGCAATGATGGCGCAGGAAACTCTGTCGCTGAGCCAGTGCCTGCAGATGGCGGTGGAGAATAACCTGTCGCTGCAGAAAAGCAGAAACGAGATTGCAAAGGGAAAGTATTCCATCAGCGAGAACCAGGCGAAGCTGTTGCCGCAGATTAATGCCGTGGCACAGTTGAACGACAACTTCACCCCTCCCGTTTCCGTGACGGATGGTTCTGCCTACGGCAAACCTTACAATGTAACCAAAACCCTGCAGTATAATGCTTCGGCAGGCTTGCAGCTCCAGATGCCACTCTACAACCAGATGGTGAATACTGCCATCGACATTGCCAAGATAGCAGACCATCTCAACCAGCTCTCTTACGAGAAGGCACGTGAAGATCTCATCGTACAGACTGCCAAGATGTATTACATGGCGCAGAATACGGCTGAGCAGATTCGACTGGTGAACGACAACATCAAGCGTCTGGAGGAACTCTATGGCATCACCCAGGCTTTCTACGATAATCAGATGAGTCTTGAGGTAGATGTGAAGCGTGTGAAACTCAACATCGAGAATCTCACCGTACAGCGTGATAACGCCATTGCCATGCTCGACCAGCAATATACCATGCTCAAGTATGTGATAGATTATCCTGCAGAAAAGCAAATCAAGGTAAGTGATGTGAATCCGGGGGAGATAGAAACGGTGAATGCCAACGGACTGAATACCAATCTCTACGAACTCCAGCTCCTGGAGAAAAGAAAGGAACTTGCCCAGAAGCAGACCAAACTTGCCAAGGATGGCTACCTGCCATCGGTGAGTCTTACCGGTAGCCTGATGTATTCTGCCTTTACCGATAAGATTGAACATTGGATTCATTCGGGCGAATCAAACCACTGGTATGGTTCCAACGGCATCGGCATCCAGCTGAGAGTGCCAGTCTTTGATGGTTTCGAGAAGCGTTCCAAGATAAGACGTGCCAAGGTGGAGGAGGAGAATGCCCGCATCGGATACGAGGATGCCTTGAAAGGCATGCAGGCAAACTATATGAACGCCGTGAGCGAGGTGAACAACAGTCAGCGCAACTACAAGAAGCAGTTTGACAACTACACTCTGGCGCAGGATGTATATAGTGTAACAGCCGACCAGTATAAAGAAGGGGTAGGAACGATGACCGCCGTTCTCCAGGATGAGATGCGCATGAGCGAAGCCATGAACAATTATCTCACCGCCTATTATAAATATAAGGTGGCGAATCTCTCGCTCCTGAAACTCACCGGACAGTTGGATCAGGTAAAATAGCAAAGGAATCATTAAGAAACAATCAATCAGAATATAACAATGGAACAGAACGAAAACAACAATATAGAAACTTCTCACGAGGAAATGCAGAAGAAATTGAAGAAGCAGCGCATCCGTCAGATCATCGCCAGTCTCATCGGCGTAGCCATTCTCGCCTTCGGACTCTGGAAGATAGTCTGCCTCTTCCTGGATTATAATGCCAACGAGACCAGCAACGATGCCCAGATAGAACAGTATATCTCTCCTGTCAATCTCCGTGCATCGGGCTATGTAGCCAAGGTATGCTTCAAGGAGCACGAGGAGGTTCATAAGGGTGATACCCTTCTTGTCCTCGACGACCGTGAGTATCGCATCCGTCTGATGGAGGCTGAGGCGGCACTGAAGGATGCCAAGGCGGGTGCCAACGTGATTGATGCTACCCAGCAGACCACCCAGACTTCGGCTTCCGTCTATTCGGCATCAATTGATGAGATAGAGGTGCGCCTTGCCAAACTTGCCAAAGACTGCGAGCGCTATCGCAACCTGGTAGAGAAGAAGGCGGCTACACCTATCCAGCTGGAGCAGCTGGAAGTGGAATATGCGGCTACCAAGAAGAAACTGGAGTCGGTAAAGCGACAGCAGGCTGCTGCCTATAAGGGCGTGAACGAGGTGGTTACCCGCAAGCAGAATGTGGCTGCTGCCATCCAACGTGCTGAGGCTGCGGTGGAGATGGCGAAGCTGAACCTCTCTTATTGTGTGGTTGTTGCGCCATGTGATGGTAAGTTGGGTCGCCGCACCCTGGAAGAGGGACAGATGGTAAGCGCTGGAACCACCATCACCTATATCCTTCCTAACGCCCAGAAATGGGTCATCGCCAACTATAAGGAAACTCAGGTAGAGAATCTCTATGTGGGTCAGAAGGTACGCATGACGGTGGATGCCATCAGCAACAAAGAGTTTGAGGGCACCGTTACCGCTATCTCCGGAGCAACCGGTTCCAAGTATTCTCTTGTTCCTACCGATAACTCAGCCGGTAACTTCGTGAAGATTCAGCAGCGTGTGCCTGTAAGAATCGACTTCACTAACCTCAGCAAGGAAGACAATGCCCGCCTGGCAGCAGGTATGATGGTGATTGTGAAGGCTGAGAGAAATAAAAAGTAGCTAGAAGGAAATGAAGTAATATATGGAAGAAGAATATAAGAATTATCCGTTCTATGACTGGGTGCCGAAACCGCTTGGCATCATCTTCATGATTATCCTCTTCGTGCCGATGATTACGATGAGTGGTGTCTATTCCGCCAACAGCGGAGAGATGATGAGCGGATTGGGCATCCAGTCGGAATACATCGCCTTTGCGGGCTTCTGCACGTCGATAGGAATGGCGGCTTTCTCGCCGTTCTTCTACGAACTGGTGTGCATCCGGAGAGAGAAGATGATGTGTATCGTGGGATTCTCCATTCTCTTTTTGCTCAGTTTTGTCTGTGCCCAGACCGATTCGCTGTTCATCCTCGGACTGTGCAGTCTGCTGATGGGCTTTGTTCGCCAGACGCTTCTGATGGCGCATCTCTTTGTACTCATTCGGTATGGTTTCGGCATCGAGGCAACGAAGAATATCACTCCGGGTTGCGAGCCTACCACCGAGGAGGCTTGGGATGCGGTGGATTCTGAGAAGATGGTTTCCCAGCCGGTCATCTATCTTTTCTTTATGATCATAGGACAGTTGGGCACCTGGCTTACGGCTTGGCTTGCCTATGCTTACGAGTGGCAGTATGTGTATCATTTCATGATGGCATTCATGCTGGCGGGCATCATCATCGTGTTCTTCACCATGCCTTATCATAAGTATCCGATGCCGAAGTTCCCGATTACGATGTCGAAGTTTGGCAATGTCACGGTGTTCAGCATCATGCTCTGTTCGTTTGCCTATGTAATGGTGTTCGGCAAGACGTTGGATTGGTTTGATGATCCTACTATCCGTTACTCTACGGTGGTTTGTCTCATCTTCACCGCCCTGTTTATCTATCTGGAGAAGACCCGCCGCTCACCTTATTTTATCATGGAGGTGTTCCAGCTCAGGGTTATCAATTACGGCATCATGCTATTCTTTCTCCTGATGGTCTGCAACTCCAGCGCCATGTTCGTGAATGTATTCACCAATGTGGGAATGAAGATAGACAACTGGCAGAATGCCACCCTGGGCAACTGGGTGATGGTGGGATATACCGTGGGTTTGATTTTTGCGGTCATCGCCAGAGCCAAGAATGTTCATCTGAAGTGGATGTACTGTCTGGGCTTCCTCTTTATCGGAGGCTACGCCCTCTTTATGTATTTCGAGGTACAGAACGACGGCATGTATGAGCGCATGAAATGGCCTATCATCATCCGTTCTACGGGAATGATGCTGCTCTATTCGCTCATCTCCACGATAGCCAATCAGCGCATGCCTTACCGCTTCATGTCCACCTGGGTCTGCATCATGCTCACCGTCCGTATGGTCATCGCCCCATGTATCGGTTCGGCACTCTACACCAATGTACTTCAGCATCGCCAGCAGTATTACGTAACCCGCTTTGCACAGGATTACGACCGTACCAGCTTGGAGACGGCAAAGACCTATGACCAGACGGTAAGAGGCATGCAGTATCAGGGCAAGACGGAGACCGAGGCGCAGAACATGGCTGCCATGAGTGTGAAGGGAAAGGTACAGGTTCAGGCTACGCTGGTATCCATCAAGGAGATGGCAGGCTGGACCTTCTACGGCTGTCTGGTATGTGCCGGACTGATGCTCGTGATACCTTGGCGCAAGCGCAACATCAAGGAGCTGCCCCGTGAGTATCTGCTGAAGAATGTGAATGTGAAAAACCTGGGAAGAAGATAAAGGCAAGAAAGCCATCAACTCTTCTGGGTATTCGGCAAGAATCCTGCTATGATGCCGAGCAATGGCAGGAAGGCACTCACCTGGAAGATAAACTCAATACTGGTCTTGTCGGCTAACCAGCCGAAGAACGCTGAGCCAAGTCCTCCCAGTCCGAACATCAGGCCGAAGAAAATGCCTGCTATCAATCCCACTTTATCTGGCATCAGGTCGGTGGCATATACCACGATGGAAGAGAATGCCGAGGCGATGATTAAGCCAGAAAGGAAGGTACAGATGATGGTCCATGTGAAGTTCACAAAAGGCATGGCGATGGCAAAGGGTGCTGCTCCCAGAATGGAGAACCAGATGACATACTTTCTGCCAAACTTGTCACCCAGCATTCCTCCTGCCACCGTACCTATGGCAAAGGCGGCAAGGAATACGAAGAGGCACAGCTGCGAGGTCTGTACCGATACGCCGAACTTATCCATCAGGAAGAAGGTGAAGTAACTCGTAATGCATGCCGTATAGAAATACTTGGAGAACACGAGCATGATGAGGATGAACAGAGCCCAAAACTTCACCCTTTTAGAGATATGGGTATTAAGAAGGGGCTGTTTCTGAGGATGGTTCACCACATAAGCCAGTCGTGCCTTATACCAGACTCCCAATCTTACCATGATGATGGCGGCAAGCAGGGCTGCAAGGGCAAACCAGGAGATGGCATGCTGGCCGAAAGGCAGGATGATGATGGCGGCAAGCAAAGGTCCTATTGCAGATCCTCCATTGCCACCCACCTGGAAGATGGATTGTGCCAGACTCTTCTTGCCTCCCGATGCCATCTGGGCCACTCTCGATGCTGTGGGATGAAACACGGACGAACCCAGGCCGACAACGCTCACTGCCAGGAGAATCAGGAAATAATTCTCGGCGAAAGCCAGCAGGAGCAGCCCCACCAACGTGAAGCACATGCCGATGGAGAGGGCATAGGGACGGGGATGCTTATCGGCATAAAGTCCTGTGAAAGGTTGCAGGATGGAAGATGTCATCTGGAAGACCAGTGTGATGATACCAATCTGTGCAAACGAGAAGTCGAACTTATCCTTCACAATCGGATAGATGGAAGGGATAATCGACTGAATCATATCGTTCAGAAAATGGGAAATGCTACAGATGATGAGCATGGAATACACCGTACCCTCTACCATCGTAGGATTTCCCTTGATTTTACTGCCTATTGACTTGATGTTCATTTCTTTTATTTTTTGTCTTTTTTATTTTCTTATTTGAAAATCAACATTTTATGTTGTTTTTATTCAGTCAGATACGATTGAGTAGTGCATTATATTGTACATTTCCTGCAAAGGTAATAAATATTTCTAGATTACGCAAGAAAAGTTGCAATATAATGTTCTTTTTTAAAAAATTATAAGTTCATGGTCTTTGATCCGGAAGCGCTGGGAATCTGCTAAAATATCATAAATAATCGGGATTGTTATCAGATGGAATTGATATTTTTGTTATCTTCGCATCTAAAGCAATTTTTTAAAATGGAGATAACAGACAATATAATCATATATGAGGCAAATGAATTTCCTCATTTTCTGATGCAACCTTTCTATTCTGATTATGTCGGAATAGTAGTTTGTCATCAAGGGATGTTCCGTTTCTGTGTAGATGGAACATCCTTTGTTGCGTCGATGGGAGAGACCGTTTTTCTCTCTCCCGGAATCCTATTTCATGTGCAGGAAGTATCTGCAGACTTCCGATACACGTTGCTTTTTTATCGTGTGGAACAGATTCTCCACATGCTGGGAAATACCGTAGTCAGCATGCGGCTTTATTCTACGCTCTATCCCCAGTCGTGCACGGTGGCTCATACGGAATATGAGGAGATGCTGACCTCTTATGCCCGGATGCTTTTGGATTTAGAGCAGAAGGAGAAGCATGACACTTACAGTTTGCATGAGCAGAAGTTGCTTCTGATGGCGGTAACCTATCGTCTTTGCAGCATTTTTTCTGCTTCGTTCCAGAAGGAAGGTAAGGAGATGCGACGTAAGATAGAGACTTTCGAGATGTTGGTGAAGCTGATAGAGGAGAACTTCATGCGTGAGCGGAGTGTGGCTTTCTATGCCGACCAGCTCTGCATCACTCCCAAATATCTCTCCGTCATCGTGAAGTCGGTATGTGGCAAGACGGTTCAGCAGTTGATTTTCAAGGCGATTATCCGTCGCAGCATTTATCTGATGAAGAATACGGACAAGACGATTCAGCAGATAGCCAGTGATCTCAGCTTCCCTAATGCCTCATCCTTCGGCACCTTCTTCAAGAAGCATACCGGATTATCGCCAAAGAATTACCGCATGGGGGCGGAGTAGCTTAATTTGTAAATGCTTTATACTTTTTAGCATGCGAAATTAAAATTTCTCCCCCAAAAGTTTGCAGGTTTCGAAAAATCTTCGTACCTTTGTACTCGCTAGAACCCGCCAAGCCTCTCAACGATGCTCAAATGTGCGGGTCGTTTTATTTTTATACATTTTGAACCTTCTAAACTCATTCCTTTATGAATAGTCTTATCCCATTTCAAAAGGAATACCAACATGCAGATGCTCTTGTTCAATTACTCTTGTCAAGAGGACTTGCTATTGATAATCCCGGTAAAGCAGAACAGTACCTAAAGACGATAAATTATTATCGCCTTTCAGCATATATGTATCCATTGCTTTTAGTTCCCAAGTCAGAGCATCGGTTCAAGACAGATGCAAGTTTCCGACAGGTCATGATGTTGTATCGTTTTGACAAGAAGCTTCGTCTGTTTATGTTTAATGAAATCGAGAAAATCGAGATAGCCGTTCGTACAGCTATTGTTGATGAGTGTACGTCTGCGTTTGGAGATAGCTTCTGGATGACGAATGCTTCTTACTTTATAGATTCAAATAAGTTTCAGAAGACTTTGGTTTTACTAAAACATGAAGTAGAAAAGTCTCGTGAAGAATTTATTGCGCATTTTAAGCAAACGTATTCTGATCCATATCCGCCAGCTTGGATACTGGCAGAACTCATTCCTTTGGGTGTAATGGTAAACATCTTTAATAATCTCAAGAATGCGCAAGTAAAAAAGCGGATAGCTTTACGTTTTGGATTGCAATTAAAGGTGTTTAATTCATGGATGACAATTATAACTTTAACAAGAAATTCTTGCTGTCATCATGCAAGAGTATGGAATAAGCAGAATACAATGTTGCCTATGGTTCCACGTCGAACCACCCATGCTTGGATAACATTACCTTCCAATCCTTTGCGAGTTTATTATAATCTTTGTATCATTAAGTATTTCTTGGATACAATTTCGCCCAATAATGATATGGGGAAGAAGTTACGTGATTTGTTATCGGCTTTCCTTCTTGTTGATCCTGCACCAATGGGATTTCCAGAGGGTTGGGAGAACGAGGAATTGTGGAAAATCAGGTAAAGTTAAGCAAAAGATTAAAATTTATCCCCAAAAATTTGCTGGTTTCGAAAAATCTTCGTAACTTTGCAGCACTAGTACCCGCCAAGCCTCTCAACGATGCTCAAATGTGCGGGTCGTTTTATTTTTATACATTTCCCTTGCTGAGATTCTCGTATTTTCAAACGGTTCTTATTTCTTTGTGAATATTGAAAATATGGGAGAAAATGGTAATGTGTTAATAATCAAAGAATTATGATTTTGCTCGTTGATAGCGTTGAAATAGGAATTCTATAGTTGTACGACTATAACCCCTATAGTTGTACAACTATAACTCTACAGTTGTACGACTATAGCCTATATAGTCGTACGACTACAACTTTATAGTCGTACAACTATAGGGTATTCGCTTAATTAGAAGCAGAAAATAGGGTATTTGATATGTTCAAAACTCCCTATTTTCGTTGCTAGATTCCAAGTTTTCCAGTATGTAAAAATTGGTTATAAGTATTGACAGAAATACCCTTTTTGGCAGGGGAAGATTATTTCTGCTCTAAATGAAATAGGCTTCGATGGCGAATGAAGCCTATTTCAATCGCACATGAAGCTTACTTCATTTTTACCTCCAGTTATTTAGAATTCTGCATCAAACAAGACGCTGATCTTATAAGGAATATCATCCAATTTCTTAAACTGGTTGCTTCCTGCAATCTGCTGCTCCTTGCGAAGATAAATCTCCTGACCATTCAGTTCCGTGAGCTGGCGTTTGAACACGAATTTATGCTTCTGCTCTCTCTGTTCGCTCTCTTTGCTCTCGCTGTTGAAGCTAAGCACGATGGAGTCGGAGAGGAGATTGCCATCCTTGTCGTAGAACCCGAAACGCATATCTACACCCTTCACCTTGTCGGTAACAGGCTCGCTCTGGTAGAAACTGATAGTCTGGTTATTGGTGGTGATACGGCTCTTCCTGTTGAGAATATCCACCGAAACCTCGCTGATTCCTTGTTTCTTCTTGATGTTGACATGCAATACAGGAATTACAATTTCCTGAGGCATGCTGCCACCATGTACGAATCTGCTTCCCGAACCCTGTTTGCGGATTCGGTTCAACCCTTTGGCAGTCTGTATTTCCGTGTCGCCTTTTAATCCCACTTCTTTGCCCTGCCACGTCTTTACGGCATTGCCTTCCTCCAGCTTTTTTCCTATTACAAAACGACGGTTGTCTTGAATGATGCTATCACCCATCGCCTTGAAATCTGTAAAGTCGGTCTCGTCTAGAGTCTCATTCTGATAGATGTAGCCATGGTCTGACGTAATGAGAATATTGCTTCCGTTGCCGTTTCTGATGATGTCAATGATTCTTTTGATATGTTCAAATTCATCTTGGGTCGCCTCGAAAACTCTGCTTTCCGTAGCCTTGTCATCACCCGTTTTGTCTATGATGTTACTATAGATATAGATGAGATCGTAATCCTTGAATGCCGTCTTGGCATTCGTGATTTTGAGGAAATCATCGGCAATGATTGCCATACTCTTAGCTACGGTTCTCTGCAAAACCTTTTCTCGGTTATTTGTTCCCTTGGTACTGATGCCGTCTGCAAACACTTCATCGGCTTCCTTTTCGTAAGAAAGTTCCTTGTGTGGCAAGAGGGCTGCCATTCCCAGCTGGGTATAGGAAGGTAGGGTAGAGAGCATGGCTGGTTTCATCTCTGTTTCCATTCTTGGCATTCGGGCAATCTTTTCGCTCAGTTCCACCATAGTCTCGTATCTCAAGGCATCGCTGATGATGACGAAAACCTTCTTCTTGTTGGCGATGAAGGGATAGACGTATGCCATATAGAATTTCTCCTGACTGATGATGTCTTTCATCTCCCATTGTTCCATACCATCTACTTGTGGTTGCCATTTTTGGGCAAACTTCAAGAGATAGTGGTTGGTGTATGCCAGCTGCACCTTTTCGGTGATGGATGTCAATAGTTGTTGGCTTTCAGCCTGATTGGCTTCGTGGATGAAATGGCGGTAATGCAGGTCGATGGTATATAGGTTTTTGACGTAAGCCATAAAACCTTCTTCTGGAGAATTGATGTCCAGTCCGTTCATCTTCAATTCGATATCTGCAAAGAGTCGGCGTGCTTCCAGGAGGGCATGGAGTGTATGGGCTGCTTCCGAGAAAAAGAGCTTGTTTTCACGTTCCTCAATAATGGCTTCCAACTCTTCTACAGTGATACTGCCATTCAATACATCATTTGCCAGATAGCTGGATATGATTTTGTCAATGCAAGGATAGGTCTCTACCTCCAGTAATTTCTGCAGAGAGTATTCCTGTATGGTTTCCCTGATGTTGAGTTCATTTTCTAATTGTCCTGCAAGCTCCTGGTACATTTCGACATAGGTTCTGCTGTCTCGCCAGTCGCGCATGAAAATCAGTGCCTCGTTGGTCAGCTTCTTTTTCAAGTCGTTTTGGAAGAGTACGATAAGTAGATCTTTGATGTTCCTGTTCTCTTGGTAGCCGAAGGTGGTCTTTACCTCGTCCCAATAGATATCCTCCAGATTGTAACTCTTCATATCCGCTTGGAGGGTAGTCTCTTCCTGAACCATCTCTGTAATCAGGGCGTATGTATAAGCCTCGCAGGTGGTTTTGCTTTTGCAGACCACTGCGAGTATCATTTTTTCTATCTCCCTGGTATCCATTCCCGGATGAAGTCTTGCAGCCAATTTATTCCTGTTGTCTGTCTTCTTGAAGAAGTTGATGTGCTGTTGCACCACGGCATCTTTCAGTTCCATGGCGATTCCACATTCTGCCGCATAGAGTGAACTCATATCGGCGGAAAATAAAACTCCTTCTTCCTGATAGTCCAGCAGCCAGTTGTCTTCATCTTTAGGCATAGCTTCTGGACTGTAGATTACAAAGCCTAGTTCTGGCTGTTCTCCTTTTTGTATCTGATATTTGAGGGTGAAGGGATTGCCTTCCAACGTTAGCACGCTGATGCCGGGCATGCTGATGTTGGTGGCAAATTCTTTCTCTTGTCCCCCTTCATCGTACCAGAACACATAGCGGTTTTTCTCCACCATGGTGCTGAGTATCTGTTTTATCTTTTCTCTTGTTGAATCGGTCATAACTATTTTACTCCTATTGCTTTAAATGCCGCATCTATCGGGTCAGTATATACTTCCAGACTGAATTTGGTCATCAAGTCGGCTGGCACATTGCCGTATTGCATCATGTCGATGGCTGGAATGAGGATGCGTTTGGCTCCTGCATCATTGGCTATCTCCAAGGCGCCAGGCAAATCGGTGGTACCGATGATGGTGCCGCCGATGCTCATGCTGCCCAGTATGCAGAGCTGAGGCTGAACCGGACGGTTGCATAGTCCTGATACCAGAGAGATGAAGACGGCTAATTCCATGCCCGATAGGGTGCCGATGCCATGAATGTCGGTGGCTTTCAGATGCAGTTCGTAGTCGCCAAACTTAATGTCGTTTGAAATGCGGCTGATGTTGCTTCTCAGATAGTTGACTGCTTCTTTCAGTTCATCTCGGATGGTTGTGCCACTTCCGAAACCGGTGTGCTCAAACTTGCCGTTGCCTTGCATCTTTTGCAGGTCTAGGCGAACCAGTCCCTTGTTGCCACCTTCTGTTTGGTTGGCAATGCAGAAAAGACATCCTGCCTGCAATTCTCCTTCGGGTATCAATCCGGATGATTTGCATTCTGGGGTAGCCACGAAGTGCTCTTCGTTGTCTTCCAGGTCGATATACGAGAAATGGACGTCGAAGAATTCCAAACCGCCAATCTTCTTGAGCTGTTCCTTGATGCGGCGTCTGCCGATAAGGGCATATTCCAGGCATTCTCTTACTTCCTCTTTACCGAAGTTTCCATCCGGATATAACAGTTTGAGAAGTCCGCTCACGGTATGCTTTACGGCGATGACATCACGCTGGTTCAAGTCTTTGCCCAGACGGAAATATTTCTGGATGGCATCAGAAAAGGTGCGCTTGCGCATCTCTCTAAGGCATTCCGAAAAATAATCCGTGATAAAGCCATAATTATCGGTGAAGAACTCTGGGCGCATCTTTGGTATTTCCCAACCCGGCAGATAGAGGTGGAAGCGGTCGAAGAAGGCGGCATCTATCATCTCTTTTGGAAATGGTGAGAGAAGATGTGAAACTTTTACCAGGTTCTCGATGCTTCCGTCGATATTGCCGAGAAAAACCATCGAGGCATCGGCTGCAATGCTGTCCTTGCCTCGGCTGAATGAGCCGTTTGCCATATAGTCTTTCATAATCTGCACTCCGTCCTTGTCTTTCATCTTCATGCCTGCCACCTCGTCGAATGCTACCACATCCCAGGTTCCCACGAGTCCTACCTGGTGTCTGCCCATATTGTAGAAGAGGTTTGCCACGGTGGTCTGTCCGCCCGACACCAATATAGAATAAGGTGAAATCTGTTCAAAGAGATAGCTCTTGCCGGTGCCGCGAGGTCCCAGTTCCACCATGTTGAAGTTGTTTTCTACCAGCGGAATCATTCTCGCTATCAGATGCTGCTGGGCGATGGGCGATAGGTTGGTAGGCTCCATACCCATGCTTCTCAGTAACACCTGCATCCATTCTTCTTTCGAGAAATGTTTGCGGGCTTCTATGTATTCATTGATGTCGGTAGCCGGCATCTGTACGGGTTTCAGGGAGAGTATCTTGAAGGGACTCTCTTTTGAATTCTCATCAAACTCGTAGGCGAGGGTGATGATGCACCAGATACCTCCGCCTAATAGCTTGTCGTACATCTTGATATAGTCGTCGGCAATGCGGATACGGGAGATGTTGATGTTGAAGATCTGTCCTTCGTAGGTGTCGTTGTGCTCGTTGAGGCGAGCCGTCACCTTGTCGATAATCTTGAATTGTCCTCTGTCTCTTATCTTTGACTTGATTTTCTCGGCTTCATCTGGGCGCACGTAGTTGTCGGCAAGAATCTGTTTTACCATTGCCGTACCGCTTTCTATATCTTCCTCATCGTCTGTGGCGCAGTACATGCCAAGCAGGTACTCCAGTACGTAGCTTGGCACGTTCATGCCTTCTTTGATGAGTTTCGTCAAGTCTTTGCGCACCACCTTTCCTGCGTAGTGCTCATTGAGCTTTTTATCTAGTTCGTCGGTCATATTTATTCCAGTCCTTTGATAGGTTCCACAAGTGGATAGAACTTTGGATAGTTGGCTTTTACGCCATCATCCAGGTCGATGGTGAGTCGATGGCTCGCCATTTCTACCAGCTCTTGTTCAAACTCCTTCACTTCTTTCACTTTCTCTTTTAGTTCGTTCACCAGTTTCAGGGCACGGTTGCGCTGTGCCTGGGTCAGGTCATCACGGAGGGTCTCTTCTTCGGCTTCTCGTAACTGCTGTTCCACCTTATTTATATATGGGTGTACATATTCGGCATGAAGTTTCGAAAGGGTGTCGGCTTCCATGCGATGCATATAGACCAGTGCCTTGAAGTAACCCTTCTTGTGCTTGTCGCCCATGCGGGATGAGAAGAGCCAGTAGATAGGTCGCTTGGCTCCCTTTACGCTGTACATCTGCTGATGGTCAGCATAATAGTCTTTATAGAGATAATCTCTCAGGGTTTTGCCGATGATCTGCTCGATGTACTTCATGTTCTCGTAATACTGCTCCTCACCGAAGAGTGTCTTGATGGCGAGTTGAATACGCTCGGTCATATCGTCGGCGAAGAAGTCGGGCTCCTGGATGATTGGAACGATGCCATCGTCGTCGATGCTGAGAGTGCTGCGTGGAGAGTTCTCTATGCCGTCCACCTGCAAGTTGAGGCTGCTGAGGTCCTGATGCTGGTTGGCGATGATGAGGCCTGGCTTATCTACGGAATAGCGTCCCATAAAGCAACCCACCAAATAGCTGATGAATTGTTTGATGATTACATCATCGTGCCAGATAATCTTCTCATCTTCCTTGCTGCCATCCTCTGTTTTTTCTTTCTCGATAGAGATTTCTCCCTGTTGCAAGATGGTTACCTCATCAAGAGGAACGTCAGGTGTCAACTCGTCTTCCAAATCATAGATATGAATGAACTTCTCGTTGAGAGTCTCTTCGTTTTGATGAAGGCGAAGGAACATGGTTCCCCATTTCTTCTTATAGATATCTACTCGCCATGATAGCTTGTTCAGTTCTGCAGGCTCCAAGTCAATGCTGATTTGATGATAGTCAGCATAGTCGTGCATAATGGAATCATAAGAATCAAGATCAATGCTCAACAAATCGTTGGAAGTGAAATCCCATGAAGTTTCGTGGGCATCCCAATCGGATTTGCTGATGGAGATGTTCTGCTTAGCAAGTTCTGATGCCCCTTCCGGACAATTGTCACATGCTGGCATTTTTCCAATTTCTCCTATCTGAATGTGTCCGGCTGGGCTTATTATTTTAGAAGCCTCATTAAAGACTTTTGAATTTTGCCATGCTAGTTCTTTATAGATTTCTTCTATATTATTAAAGAAACAACTCATGCCTTGAACGTCATATATGAAGCCTTTTGGAAAATATCTAAAAAGTGGTCCTGATATTAATCCCCAAGATATACATTCTTTAAAATAGAATGATGGGTTTCTTATAACTGCTCCTTTGTACGCTTTTATGTCTTTTCCGTCTTCTTCCCAATTCACTAATAGCTCTTGATTTCCATACCAGCGTCTTCTTGCACCACCTTTATTATATGGAAACCATTTTTTTTGTGAGCGAGCCGCTAACGCGGCATTTTTACATCCTAAACCGATTAGGCTATAACCAACCTCAAACCATGGGCGGAGGAATCGGTCGTTGTCTGCGGTTTGTAGGCCAACACAAGGGTTGGCAACCGCAGACAACGACCGATTCCTTGAGTAGGTTTCGTATATTTTCTCGCTGCCCCAGAAACTGATAGGTTTGCCATTTATGTTCTTGAATGTATTTTGATTGACGCTATAAAACCAACCGCAAAGGTGATTTTTGATAGCTTCTATAGTCTTTTCTTCTTTTTCGTAATGATATTTTAAGTTATAGACATTTATATAGTTTCCTTTTGCTAAAGAATTGTCTTTAGCAAATATAAAAGTTGTAGTCTTTACTTTCTCTCCTCCGATTTCTGCAAAGGCATGTGGACCCAAATGAATCAAAGAATCTATATTTATATTTGAATTTAATAGATTATTTCTAAATTCTTCATAGGTAACAGTAAACATCCAACTATCTTGATTTATCATGCCCATTTTTCCTTTATTAGTACAGAGTTCCATACCTCTTTCCATAAAGGTAGCCATAATGTCACCTTTTGTATTAGGATATTCTTTGCTAACATATACTTTCAGGATATCACCCATTCCTTTACCCAGATACGGTGGATTCGTAACGACACAATGATATCCACGAGACAGATATTCTGCCTCGCTCTTCAACTTTTTCGCATTTTTTCCGAATAGATTGTTCCCTACTTGTATCGCTTCATATTCCTCCTTAGTAACCTTCAGCAAAGACCCAATGGTATCGATATTCTCGAACTGCCAAATCAAACTCTTCTCGTCCCAATCTCCACTTGCAGCAATCGTCTCGTGGTCAATGTTCTCCAAAAAGATAACGTTTGGCTCTACCGGCTTACGACGGAGATAACGGCTATAATATGCATTAGCCTTCATGGTAAGTGCAAAGCTGGCAAGCTGATAGCAACGCTTGTCAATGTCCATACCGTAAAGGTTGTTCTCCAGGATAAGAGCAGGAATCTCCTTGGTGCGATAACCCTCTTCTTCATACATCTTGCAGAGCAAATCGAAAGCATAAACCAAAACGTGACCACTTCCCATACAAGGGTCAATGAAGCGGATGTCTTTTACGCTCTGAATATCCTCAGGAATTGGGTCGGGCTGGTTGTCGGCAGGCTCTATGTAATAAGGCATTTCTGCTTTTAATGCCGTGTCGGGATGTAGGGTGGTCCAGATACGTCCCAAGGTATTCTCTACCATGTAGCGAACAATCCAGTGTGGGGTGAAAAGTTGGGTGGCAGCAGCTTGCTCGTCACTCTTCAATCCACCCTTCTGACTCTTCTTGGCTTCGGCATCCGCCTTGCGCTCAGTGATATAAAACTGGTAAAGCCAGCCCATAATCTCTACGTTTTGGCAATCTTCGTCGGTCATCCCCTTGCGGATATCCGTTACGAAACTCTGCTCAGAAAGCAAGTCGGTAGGGAGCAGCAGCTCGGTATAATCGCTGATTGATTCGAAAAGGAAAGGCATGGGGTTATTGTATTGGTTGCAGATAGCAATCAATAAATCATGGTAAATCTTTTCCTCGTCTTTTCTTAAAAAGTCCAGCGAGATGCCAAGGTTCTCATCGATGTTTCCTCCCATCGCTTCCTGCAGGATTTCCGGACGTATCTGTCCTGCTGCTGGAGTGATGACCATCGGAACATTATAGCCGTTGGCATCCATGAAGCGAAGTGCCATCACTCGGTTGAACCAAGTGTAGGTCACTTCTTCCACTACATTATTTTCGCCTTTAGCGGCAATCTCCCTGCGGAGCGTATTGATTTCATTCTGTTTGCCACGAAGCTCGGCAGTATCTTCCGTCAAGATATAGTTCATTCTTGTCTTGATGGAAGATACCAGCTTTTTGCGAGTTTCCTGTGCAAATGTCTTTAATGCTGATGTATTCATATCATTCTTAATTCAACATGATGTTCTTGTTCTGTTTGATGAGGCTGAGAAGCTGCTGGCGCAGGGCATCAACATACGCTTCTACATCTTCCTGCGATTCAAGCACCTGTTTGTCCCATGCCAGGTTCATCGCCTTTTCCTTTCTCACTGCAATCTTTGGCTTAGGTTGAGGAGGGGTTGGGTGTGAACCGTTCGTGTTGGAATCTCCAGTCCCGGAACCAGTTGCTCCAGAACCGTCTGGTTGAGTATCTGTTGCTGAAGCAGCCTCTTCTACCCAGGTGTTGATGCTTTCGAAGCATTTGCTGAATGCTTTCTCCACATCCTCTTTCATACCTTTCAGGTTTCCGATAAATCTTTCCTCTTTCTCCTTGCTGCTCAGTAAGCCAAACATTTGCTCCACCTGTGACTTCTGGTTGTCTTTCAGTGTAGCGTAAGACGGCAGGTTGGTGAGTGCAGCAAGTTTGCTGCTGATAAGCGAGGCTATTTCCTGATGCGCTTCTTCCTGCTTGGTGGTAATCTCGTGACTGATGGCATCGATGGTCATCTTGGCTTCCGTCATACACTTCCAAGGAGTCTTGCTTTCGTAAGCAGCATCGAGCTTCTGGCAGAGTTCGGGCGAAACATACCTCATGTTGGCCTGATAACCCGTCTTGATATTGCTGATGTTCTTGAAGATGTCAAACTGTTTGCCATTCACGAAGTCCTTGATTTCTTCCACTTCTTCCATGACGTCATCTATGAAATCCTCAATCTCTCCTGTTTTCTTGTAGAGACTCGGATAGACCACGGCTGCCCACTTCTTCATCTGTTCAATGGCAGCTTGCAGAGGAGCCGTGAAGGCATAGCGGTATTCTTGTGAGATATTGCTGAGTTCAGAAATCTCTTCTTTCAGTTTCTCAATAAAGGCATTGTGCACCTCCTTGGCGCTGACTCCAGGGCTGGTTGCGTCATCAAACAGTTCTCTATATACATTCTTCAACTTGGTTATCTGACTGTTGCTGATGGTTTCCTCTATATCAACAATGGTTTGTGCCTGCTGGGTTCCATTGGTGAGATGGAACTGGAGATCACGGTCGGCAACCACATTGCCATTACAGTGGAAGGAAATCTTATCCATCACGTAGAGTTTGGCAAGGATGCAGAGCACGGCAGTTTCATACCAACCGTAGCGGTTGCCACGGAAGTAATCTACCAGATCTTTTACCTTGGTGCGGACAGCACGGCTCTTGTCGAGATTCAGTTTGTTCATCACCTCCTGGCAGCATTCATCCAGTTCATAGCCCAGTCGCTCTTCGGCGGTGCTGCAGATGATTCGCTTCAGCATCGTGTCGTCATACTCGATCTTCAGCAAGGCAAGGTTCTTGTATTCCAGGTTCACCAGGCGGGTCATTCCTTCGGTGAGTCGGGTCTTGATGTCAGTGCTGCGAATATCCGTCAACTCATAACCGCCCAAATAAAGGCGTGCCTTTTTGGTGAGTTCGGTGAGTCGGGCAACGGTATTCTCACGGCGCTTTCGGTTGACGAGGCGCTTGTCGATTACAATTTGCTGGCGATAGTCTTCAGAGCCATTGGCCATCAAGCGGTTCAGGCATTTATCCGCCTTCTTGAACATCACGATATCGTCGGTCATGTATTTATCCTCTCCCAATACCACGCACAGGTGGTTTTGATGTCTCGAAGAATACATCAGCATGCTTGCGTCATCAGTGGCTCCTTCGTAAATCGGTGTCATGAAATGGATAAAGATATCTGCATCTCGTCCGTCTTGCTTCCCATCTACCATTCTTCCGAAAGAGAATATCTTGTTGGGCGAAAGCTTCACCTTGTTGTCATAGTAAATCTCATCACGGAATATCTTCTTCAGTTCCTCGTTGATGGCATCCGGTGTAAGGTCCTCGTTCTTGATTTCATTCTCGATATCCTTCTCCTCGTTGGTCTGATAATGGTATTCGTCGTTGGCTCCTTTTTCGATATAGCTCAGATGAACCAACTTGTTCAAGGCTTCGTGAATGTCGTTGCGCAAAGCCTGGAAGTCGGCATTTAGGGTAGGGAGCATCAGTTTAGTGATGTTATCTGCCGTAGATGGGAAACCCTTGACGTACTTGATGAGGAAGAGTGTCTTCAATACCTTGAGGGCAAACTCATTGTCCAGCGTGCGTTCTGCCTGCTGGATGTCGCTCTGAATCTTGGTCTGCAGAATGCCACGCAATCCCTCGTACATATCGCAGAACTGTACGATGTGGTCGAGGTCCTGATGGGCGTATATCTTTGCTACTTCCTGGGTGATAGTGAGCAGACTTCGTTCGCCCACACTCTGCTGTTTTCCGCTGAAGGCATTGTTTTTCGAGAGTTCGATGATACAGCTCTGTACCAGGTTAAACTGGTAGTCTATGAACGGGAAGTCGATGGCAAACTGCTGGTCGTTCTTATAGTTGCTCTTAAACTGGCTGTTATCGCCGAAGTTGAAGAGCGACTTGATGATATGGTTCTCCTTCTGATATACTTCGCAAAGCATCTGCTGAGGCTCCTCTTCCTTCTCCAGCAGACGTCGCTGAATCACTTCGTCGGCATTGGCGCTGGTCAGACTGATACGGGTATCGAAGCGACCTTGGATTCTGGAGAAATCGTATTCCTGCTGTTTGTCGAGATTGCCGAGTGTGGCATCTATGTCCATCTGTGAGGTCACAATCACGATACTCTGTCCGTTGGTCTTATCCGACAAGCCTTCGGCGATGGTTTGAAGACTGAGCATTCGATGCACGTCTTTTCCGATAAACTGTCCCACCTCATCAACGAAGAAGATGAATCGGCTGCCTGGCTGCTGCTTGTCGAGGTGCTCTTTAACCAGGGCAACGAATCCGTCGGTATCAATCTTGTAGTTGGCAATCTGTGCCTTGATGTTATCGAAGGCGGTTGCTTGGGGAATGCCATCAATTTCAGCCATGATTTCTGCCACACGCTGAAGTTTGAGAAGGATGCTTTTTCTGCCGTTCTCCCAGGTTTCACCAAATCTCTTCTGGTATTCTTCCTTGAAGAACTCATATTTTCCCTTGTTGTCGAAATATCTTTCTATCTCAGCAATCTCAGGTTTCTTGTCATCGTATCCCATCTTGCGGTTGAATTCCTTGACGAAGATGTTGAGCACCGGGTCGATGGTACTCTTGGTAGTGGCATCCAGTTTTTCCTGAATATTGAAGAGTACGCTCTCGGTAGGAATGCGGCATGCTTTCTGGATGTCGCCACGAAGTTCGAAGTCTTCTGCCTTGCTGGCAAAGATTTCAGCACATGGTTTACCATCTATCTCATACTTGTTTTCAAGAACGTAAGAGAGTATTTTCAGAAGGTGAGACTTACCGCTACCGAAGTCGCCCGAAATCCAGGTACACTTGGGCTTTTCGGGTGGCACGAGGGTATGGAAGAACTTAGGCAATTTCTGGTCCTGCTGCTGTTCGGCAGTGATGACAAATTCCGTGATTTCTACTTTCAGTTCTTGGATACTGTCTGCCTTGATAACGCCATTGATGGGGCGGTTGATATCTTTCTTGTAAATGTCTTGCTGTTTCATTGTTATGCTAGTTATGATATGATGTCACTCAGGTTCTGTCCACGATAGTAATTCTCGTCAGAGATTCTGCCGAAGAGCTTGAGTTGAAGATTGTTATATTCTCCAGGAAAGAAGAAAATGAGATTGCTTCCTGCTGTCAGTTCATCTATGTTGTTGAGGATTCCATGCGAGCGGAGGAAGGGATAGACTCTTCCGATGGCGTGGATGAAGACAAACTTCGGTTCCTTTTCTGCAATGAGACTTTGGATGCGTGGGATGATGACGGTCTTGATATCGAGCACGCTATCGAGGGTAGAAACCATGGTGTCTTTATCAATCTCTCTTTCTCCTTCCAGAATGGCATCAAGGATTCCTTCCTCTTGCAGAATCTGGGTGCAGAGGTCGTAGAGGTTGATGTTGAGGGAGAAGATGCCTTTCTTTTCCAGGCGTTTCATCAGTCGTTCCACTTGTTGTGGGATGGCTGACTGCTGCCGGGTAGGGAAGGGCTGTATATAGAGTGGCAGTTCGCCACCCAGGTTTTCTCCAAAGTTGGGAGTGATGAGTTTGTTGTAGATATGCTCAAAGAGTGTATCCATGTCGTGGGATGTTGAGAGCTGAGTCATAATGCGTTGGAAATGTTATGAATGGATGGAGATGAGATGATTGATTTCATTGTTGGAATAGAGGAAGATGGTGAGCCAGCGAGGATGGTCTTTCACGATGACCTGTTCCATCTGCTCCGTGAGATAAGGTCGTCGGAGAATTCCCGTTTCCGTAGATTCGATGAGTTCTGTCTGTTCCATGATGCGGAACACTACCTGTCGGATCTTGACAATGGTCAGTTCGGTGATGGTTTCGAGTTCAGGATGGATATACTTCTTCTCGTTGAAGAACTCGTTGAAGTTGGCATACGAAACTCTGTCGTGCAAGGAGTAGAAAGCCTCTCGCACGTTCTCACGGATGAAATCAAAGATAAAAGGGTGGGCTTTGCAGATGGCAAGCAGCACGATTTGTCTTCTCGTAGCTATGTTGCCATCGACAAGCAGGGTGCGCTCCTCCTCGTTGAGTGCGTCTATGCGCTGCTTCATCAAGGAGAATACACGTTGGTTGGTGGAGAGACGGTTCTTCTCCATCAGATTTTCTCGGAATGTCAATTCTTTTGTTCTTTTCCAGTCCCCATCGCAATCTCTCAGGGCTTCAGCCACGGCATGCATCTCATTCAGCATGGCAGAACCCGCAGTAAACGTGAGGTTGTAGGTCACATTTTCTTCTGTCATATAGAATGCTATATATACAATGGTATAGCATAACTTGACAGCCATGCTATAGTCATAGAGCGAAACTTTCTTATCTGGGGAAACGGGTGCCTTCCAATACTTGGGGATGGATACAAAAGAAGCGCAGGCTTCCCTCATCCATCCTCAGGTATTGCCAGACACCCGTTAATACGACAAGTTCCACCCACGCTATAGCGCAGGCGTTTATTGAACTTATTCATTCGTATTAACATCTTTAAAACTGGCAATTTTGAGGATGCTCCGAATAATCAAGTAAACGCTTAGTTTATTACTCTTATTATGATGTTATATTTTTGTTTCTGTTTCTTCTTTTTTATTTTAAATTGTTCGACATCTGCTCTTTCATACAAAGAATGTAAAGACTTACTTTTTATCGTAATCTTCTTCTACATGATTATATGAAGATATTGGGTACAAAGGTACTAAAAAAAAATGAGATGCGGAGGGATTTCCTGATAATTTTAACAAAGAATACATCTGGTAGGCTATTTGTACCCTATTATACTTTTTGCTTTTCTATTTCAAAATGCTTTCACACTTTATGTTAACTATCTGTTTCTTAGTTGTTTGAGTGTGAAAGGAGAATTGTGAAGAGAGAATGTGGGTAATGTGTGAAGCGGGAATAACGGTTATGAGGAGTGAGGAGAGATGATAGGTGCTGAAAGGCGGAAAGATGCTATCTTTTATCGATTGGTTTGAGTAGTTCTTATAGCTGACTAGAGTCATCCATATAGCTGACCCGGGTCATCTATATGGATGACCCGGGTCAGCCGATGATTGGTAGTATCAATTACTCTAGTAGATAGTATCAGCTTCCCCTATTGGAAATATGAACTTCCCCTGTTGGAACTATCAGCTGCATTTCTTGGAGCTGTTACTTTCAGCTATTTGAAGTATCAGTTTCTGGTGTTTATACTATCATACTTTTCTCCTAAAAATGCCTTCACACTAAACTTGTTGATAATCAGAACGTTTGAGAATGTGTGAAAGCAGAAATAAAGATTGTTGAATATTATAAAAACAAAATAAGCAGCTGAAAAAATCAGCTGCTTATTTGCTTATAGGGTGGAGCTGGAGGGAATCGAACCCTCGTCCGCACAAGGAAACCATACGCTTTCTACATGCTTATTCCAGCCTTTAATTTTCGAGGTATGACAAGACCTGGACCACCAATCATACCCTTATCCTCTAAAATTTCATCCATGCAACGAGGCGTACATGAACTATTTCCGATTTGCCTGCACCGCTTGATCAACAAGATTCGGAACTACATCCGTTGAGCGATGTCCCGTTCCAGCACCTTGTGCCGGAATAAAGCTAATCTACTGTACTTCGATTAAGCAGCGAGAGCGTAGTTATTTTCGCCAATTAATTTTTTGTTCACTAGGATTTAGGAGGTAGCCAACGAGCCTCCGCATGCTTACGTACCATTTCATCTCGCCGTCAAATCCAGTCAACCCCGAGATTTCTTGATAACTAGAGTGCAAAGATAAAGCGAAATTTTGAAATCACCAAATATTTTCGGAAATTTCTTCGTTTTTTCTTTAAAATATCGGAATATTGCGGTTGAGAAAAAAGGAAAATCGCCCGACAGCATCAAAGAATATGCTATCGGGCGATTATGTCTATATCTCTTCATCAATGAATCTGATGATTTCTTCCTGCTGGTCGGGATGATACCAGTGGATTTCTGCATCTCGCTTAAACCAGGTGAGCTGCTTGCGCATGTATTCACGGCTATGCGACTGTATCTGGCGGATGGCTTCATCCTTATCTATCTCTCCATCGAAATAGGCAAACATCTCCTTGTAGCCCACGGTTCTCAAGGCAGTGAGACCCTTGTGAGGATATACGCTGCGGGCTTCTGCCTCCAGGCCTTCCTCCATCATCATCAGCACACGCTGGTTGATTCGGTCGTACAGTTCGGCACGGTCGCGGTTCAGGCCTATCTTGATAATGCGGAAAGGACGCTGCTTCTTCTCGGCTACACGGAAAGAAGTGTAGGTCTTGCCAGTCTGGTGGCAGATTTCCAGGGCATGCACCACGCGGCGGGGATTCTTCTTATCTACTATCGCCCAATGCTCCGGGTCCATCTTATGGAGTTCTTCTACCAGCGCTTCCAAGCCTTCGTCTTCCAGGCGCTGTTTCATCCAGGTACGGATGTCATCCCGCACGGTAGGAATATCGTCGATACCCTTGCATACGGCATCGATATACATCATGCTGCCGCCTGTAAGCAGCGCCACATCGTGATTCTTGAAGATTTCTTCTTCCAGGAGATTCATCACATCGGCCTCGTATTGGGCTGCGCTGTAATAATCTTCGATGTGGTGGTTTCCTACGAAATAATGCTTCACCCGCTGCTGCTGTTCGGCAGTAGGCGCTGCGGTTCCGATAGGGAGTTCTGCGAAGATCTGGCGGGAGTCGGCATTGATAATAGGTATAGAGAGATGCTCTGCCAGAGAAAGGCAGAGCTCGGTCTTACCTACACCGGTAGGACCGAGCACTACAATTAAAGTTTTCATTATCGGATGATGCCTCGCTGAGAACTCTCTACGAAGTCGATGATGTACTGGATTTCCTTAGTCACCTCAAGGTTCTTCTTGATTTCCTCGATACCTTCCTTCAGGATACCCTTGCTGTAGAGCAGGCGATAAGCCTCGTGGATGTTCTGGATGGTCTCGTTGCTGAAACCACGGCGACGCAAACCGATGAGGTTGATGCTGCAATAGCGGGTAGGCTCCTTGCCGGCAATGATATAAGGAGGAATGTCCTGAGAGAAACGGCAACCGCCCTGGATCATCACGTAGCCTGCGATGTGGCAGAACTGATGAACGAGAACGTTGGCACTGACGATGGCGTTGTCATCTACAACCACCTCGCCGGCAAACTTGGTAGAGTTACCGATAATCAAGCCGCTGCCCAACTCACAGTCGTGAGCCACGTGAACAGTCTCCATCAGGAGGTTGTTGCTGCCTACCACGGTCTTGCCCTTAGAGGCAGTACCACGAGAGATAGTAACGTTCTCACGGATGCTGTTGTTGTCGCCCACCTCGCAGGTTGTCACCTCGCCCTTGAACTTCAAGTCCTGAGGCTTGGTAGAGATGCTGGCACCTGGGAAGAATTCATTATTGTTGCCGATACGAGCGCCCACGTGGATGGTTACGCTGTTCTGCAATACGTTGTTATCGCCCAAAACGGTGTCCTTGTCGATATAGCAGAAAGGACCGATAATGTTGTTGTCACCGAGTTTTGCCTCTGGATGAACAAACGCTAATGGACTAATCTGATTCATATTTCTATCTTATTATTACTTGTTCTTAACAATCTGTGCTGTGAAAGTAGCCTCTGCCACCACCTGGTCGCCTACGAACATGTAGCCCTTCATTGAGCTGATGCCATGGCGTACTGGTGCGAGCAACTCCACACGGAAGAGGAGGGTATCGCCCGGAACCACCTTCTTGCGGAACTTCACGTCGTCGAGCTTCATGAAGTAAGTGCTCCAGCGCTCAGGCTCTTCCAGCTGGTTCAATACGAGCAGACCGCCACACTGTGCCATCGCCTCTACCAGGAGAACGCCTGGCATTACTGGCTCCTCTGGGAAGTGACCGGTGAAGAATGGCTCGTTGCTGGTTACGTTCTTAATGCCCACGATGCTGGTAGGACCCATAGCGATGACCTTATCAACCAACTGCATTGGGTAGCGATGAGGCAGGAGCTGACGGATGCGGATATTATCCATGATTGGCTCCTCGTTTGGATCGTAGATAGGAGCCTGGATTTCGTGCTTGCGAATCTCCTTGCGCATGAGACGGGCGAACTTGTTGTTTACGGTATGGCCCGGACGGGTAGCGATGATGCGACCCTTGATAGGCTTACCGATGAGCGCCATATCTCCGATGATGTCGAGCAGCTTATGGCGTGTACATTCGTTCTCCCACTGCAATGGGCGGTGCTGGATGTAACCCAACTTGCTGGCATCCATGTGAGGTACCTTGAGATGGTCGGCGAGCTGATCGAGCTGAGCCTGCTCTACCTGGCGCTCGTAGATAACGATGGCATTGTCCAAGTCGCCACCCTTGATGAGGTTGGTCTGGAGCAATGGCATGATATCGCGAACGAATACGAAGGTACGTGCAGAAGCAATCTCGTCAACATAGGTCTCCATCTTGTCGAGGGTGGCAAACTGGCTGTTGATGAACTTGCTCTCGAAGGAACACATCGCCGTGATGCTGAACTCCTCATCTGGAAGAATGGTGATGACAGAACCATTGTCGTCCTTCACCTCAATCTTATGACGGATGATATAGTAGTCCTTCTCTGCATTCTGCTCCTGGATGCCCACGCTCTGAATCTTCTCTACATACATGGATGCAGAGCCGTCGAGGATAGGGAACTCAGGACCGTTTACCTGGATGAAACAGTTGTCGATGCCGAGGGCATAGAGTGCTGACATACCGTGCTCGATGGTAGAGATGCGGATATCGCCCTTGCCGAGTACGGTGCCACGCTGGGTTTCAACGACGTTCTCAGCCACAGCCTGGATGATAGGCTCGCCTTCGAGGTCGATGCGCTGTATCTTATAACCGGTGTTCTCTGGTGCAGGATTGAAAGTCACGGTGAGGCTCAAGCCTGTGTGCAATCCCTTGCCGCAAAGAGAGAAGCTACCTTTCAGTGTCTTCTGTTTTGACATAATTATATATAGTTTTATTTATTTTTCTTCAGTTCTTCAATCTGTTTCTTCAGGTCGTTGAGTTCCTTGTACATGTCAGGCAGGCGACGGAAGATGGCCTGTGACTTGAAGTAAGCACGCTGCTCCATAGGAGGAGTACCGATGAGCTGCTGGCCGCTCTTGAGGCTGCCTGGCACACCGCTCTGTGCTCCGAGGAATACCTTGTCGCCGATGGTGATGTGACCGGCGATACCTACCTGTCCGCCAAACATACACCATTCGCCTACCTTGGTACTGCCGGCTACACCCACCTGTGCAGACATCACGGTGTTGGCACCGATGTCGGTGTTGTGGGCAATCTGAACCATATTGTCGAGCTTCACGCCCTTGCGAACGTAGGTAGAGCCCATGGTAGAGCGGTCAACGCAAGTATTGGCACCAATCTCCACATCATCCTCGATGGTAACGATACCAATCTGAGGAATCTTGTCGTATCCATCAGGACCTGGAGCGAAGCCGAAGCCATCAGCACCAATGACGCAACCTGCATGGAGAGTCACGTTATCACCGAGCTTACAGCCGTGATAAATGGTTACGTGAGGGTAGATGAGGGCATTCTTGCCGATCTTCACACCCTCGCCGATGTAAGCGTGAGGATAAATCTGGCTACCTTCGCCCACCTCTGCGCCATCGCTGATATAGGCGAAAGCACCGATATAGACGTTCTCAGCCACCTTAGCCTTTGGAGAAACGAAAGCCAATGGGTCGATGCCCGTCTTCTTAGGTTTCATTGATTCATACATCTGGAGCAACTTTGCCACGCACTCGTATGCATTCTTCACACGAATGAGGGTGGTAGAAACAGGATGATCCAATTCCACGTTCTCGTCGATGAGTACGATGCTCGACTTTGTGTCGTACACGAAGTGAGTATATTTAGGGTTTGAAAGGAACGAGATAGCGCCTTCCTTGCCTTCTTCGATTTTAGCGAAGGTGTTGACTGTTGCATTCTCATCACCTTCCACACGGCCCTGAACGAACTGGGCTATTTGCGCTGCGGTAAATTCCATATTTATCAATCTTCTAGTTTGTATTACTTAGGGTCTCCTTGCAAGATTCTCTTTTAGGAAACACATTCTGTTTGCAAAAATAACAAAATAAATTTAGAATCTTGTCATTCTTTCGTAATATTTTGCTTTTTTCGCAAACAAATGGGTATTTTTTAGGCGCAAAGCCTCTTTTTCAAGATACTTTGCGCCAAAATAAAGCTTTTGCCCTTTCAGGGCGTTTGTTCTTTCCCATATAACCCAGGGCGATGCCCTGGGCTAGGAGCTTTTGCCCTTTCAGGGCGTGCTGACAGCTTATAACTTAGCAAGCTCGGCTGCCATTTGCTCCTGCAGCTCCTTTGCCTTCTGGCCTGCTACCTCTGCGAAGTCATCGCCATTGCTAGCGTAGATGATGCCGCGAGATGAATTGACGAGCAGACCGCAATCCTTGATGATGCCATACTTGCAAACCTCCTGGAGGCTACCACCCTGGGCACCTACACCTGGTACGAGGAGGAAGTGGTTAGGAGCTACCTTGCGGATGTCCTCGAACATCTGACCCTGAGTAGCACCTACTACGTACATCATGTTCTCATCGTTGCCCCATTCCTGGCTCTTCTTCAGAACCTTCTCGAAAAGGCGCTCGCCTTCTTTATCTTCTGTGAGCTGGAAGTCGTGGCTACCCTTGTTGCTGGTCAAAGCCAGGAGGATGACCCACTTGCCTTCATACTCGAGGAATGGCTTTACAGAATCCTCGCCCATGTAAGGAGCTACGGTTACTGAATCGAGATTGTACTCCTCGAAGAAAGTCTGGGCATACATCTTGGAGGTGTTGCCGATGTCGCCACGCTTAGCATCAGCGATGATGAAGTGGTTTGGATAGTGGCTCTTGAGATACTTGATGGTGTTCTCGAAGGCGATCATGCCGTCGATACCACGGCTCTCGTAGAAAGCCAGGTTTGGCTTGTAAGCCACACAGTAAGGAGCGGTTGCGTCGATGATAGCCTGGTTGAACTTAAACATCATCTCTGCTTCTGCGCCCTGGATGTCTTCACTCTCTGTGATGCACTTTGGCAACTTATTGATATCTGTATCAAGACCTACGCACAAGAAACTCTTCTTGGCGAAAATCTGCTCTACAAGTTCTTTTCTGTTCATAATTATGGTATTTACGATGATTCATCGCTCCGACAATCGGAACGATGAATGAGGGTTTTACAATTCTGTTTCTTTCAGTTTCTCTGCATTCTCAGCCACGGTCAAGGCATCAATCATATCCTGGATGTTACCAGCCAGGAAACCATTGAGGTCGTGGGTGGTGTAACCGATACGGTGGTCGGTAACACGGCCCTGTGGGAAGTTGTAGGTACGAATCTTCGCACTACGGTCACCGGTAGAGACGAGGCTCTTACGGCGGCTGGCGATATCGTCAACATACTTCTGATGCTCACGGTCGTGGATGAAGGTATAGAGGCGGCTCAAGGCACGCTCCTTGTTCTTTGGCTGGTCACGGGTCTCGGTACACTCGATGAGGATTTCCTCTACCTCGCCTGTGTTAGGGTTCTTCCAAGGATAGCGGAGGCGAACTCCAGACTCCACCTTGTTCACGTTCTGACCACCGGCACCTGAGCTTCGGAAGGTATCCCACTTGATATCGCCTTCGTTGATGTTCACCTCAAACTTGTCTGCCTCCGGCAATACAGCCACGGTAGCGGCTGAGGTATGCATACGGCCCTGAGTCTCAGTAGCAGGCACACGCTGAACACGGTGAACACCAGACTCATACTTCAATGTACCGTAAACATCTGTTCCGCTTACGGCGAAGTCGATTTCCTTGTATCCACCTACTGCACCTTCAGAGACAGATGTCACGCTGATGGTCCATCCCTTAGACTCGCAATATTTCTTATACATAGAGAAGAGGTCACCGGCGAATAGGGCAGCCTCGTCGCCACCGGCACCGCCACGGATCTCCATCTGTACATTCTTGGCATCCTCTGGATCCTTAGGAACCAGGGCTATCTTGATTTCTTCTTCGAGCTTAGGCTGCAGCGCCTCGTTCTCGTTGAGTTCCTCGCGCGCCATCTCCTTCATTTCAGGGTCGCTTTCGTTGGCGAGGATATCCTTAGCCTCCTTGATGCTGTTCAGACAGTTGATGTATCGCTTGCGTGCGTCCATGATGTCGCCAAGGTCTTTCCACTCCTTGGTGAGCTTCACGTAGCGTGGCTGGTCGGCGATGACATCAGGGTCGGTAATGAGGGTGCTTACTTCCTCGTATCGGCTCTCTAAGCCTTCTAGCTTCTGTAATATGTTGTTATTATCCATTAATTTTAAATTCTTTTTTAGTATTCGAATGTTCCGAATTCGCTCTTGATGGTCAGGCTGCGCTTGCCTTCCTCGATGTGACCTACAATCTGGGCATCGATGTTGAAGCTCTTGCTGATGGCGATAACCTTCTCGGCTACCTCTGGGCGAACATAGATTTCCATACGGTGACCCATGTTGAATACCTGGTACATCTCCTTCCAGTCGGTCTCAGAGCAGTCGTGGATTGCCTTGAAGAGTGGAGGTACTGGGAACATGTTGTCCTTCACTACCTTGCAGTTTTCGCCTACGAAGTGCAGAACCTTGGTCTGGGCACCACCTGTGCAGTGAACCATACCGTGAACCTCTGGGCGAAGCTCATCCAGAATCTTCTTGATTACTGGGGCATAGGTGCGGGTAGGAGAGAGTACCAGCTCTCCGGCGTTGATAGGAGAACCCTCAACCTCATCGGTCAACTTATACTTGCCGCTGTAAACCAACTCTTCTGGTACGGCGTGGTCGTAGCTCTCAGGATAGTTCTCAGCGAGATACTTGGCGAATACATCGTGGCGGGCAGAAGTCAAGCCGTTGCTACCCATACCGCCGTTGTACTTCTTCTCGTATGTAGCCTGACCTGTAGAAGAAAGACCTACGATAACATCACCCGGACGGATGTTGGCATTGTCGATGACGTCGCTGCGCTTCATGCGGCAGGTTACGGTAGAGTCAACGATGATGGTACGTACCAGGTCGCCTACGTCAGCAGTCTCACCGCCGGTAGGATAGATGCCGATACCCATCTCGCGCATCTCGTGGAGCAGGTCGTCGGTACCGTTGATGATAGCCGAGATTACCTCGCCAGGGATGAGCATCTTGTTGCGGCCGATGGTAGAGCTGACGAGGATGTTATCTACGGCACCCACGCAGAGCAGGTCGTCGGTATTCATCACGATAGCATCCTGAGCGATACCCTTCCATACAGAGAGGTCGCCAGTCTCCTTCCAGTACATGTATGCCAAGCTTGACTTGGTACCTGCACCGTCGGCGTGCATGATGTTACAATACTCTGGGTCACCGCCCAAGATATCAGGGATAATCTTACAGAAAGCCTGTGGGAAGATACCCTTGTCGATGTTTTTGATGGCGTTGTGAACGTCTTCTTTAGCAGCGCTTACACCGCGCATCATGTATCTATTGTTACTCATATTCTTATTTTGAACTTTGATCTTTGAACATTGAACTTTATGATATGCTTATTTTTCTTCTTGCCAGAAATCCCATGATGCAAAAGCTTGCAGCAAGAGCATTTCCAAGCCATTCTTCACTGTGGCTCCGTGCTCTTTTCCCTTCTTCATGAAGAGGGTTTCATCGGGATTGTAGATGAGGTCGTAGAGTAGTGTATGGGTATCCATCGCCTCGTAAGGCAGTGGAGGGCACTCATCTACATGAGGATACATACCTACAGGAGTACAATTCACGATGACATTGTATTCCTTGATGACCTCAGGGGTGATTTTATCGTACTGGATAGTACCAGGACGTTCGTATCGACTCACGAAAACAGTCTCCAGTCCGAGCGATTTCAAGCCGTAGTTGATGGCTTTGGATGCACCGCCAGTACCGAGAATCAATGCCTTCTTGTGGAAAGACTCGATGAAAGGTTCGATGCTCTGGGTGAAACCGATGACATCACTGTTGTATCCCTTGAGGATAGTCTCGTCGCCTTTATGCTCCACTTTCACCACGTTGACAGCTCCGATGGCATTTGCCTCGGGGCTAACCTGATCAAGATAACTGATTACCTTCTCCTTGTAAGGGATGGTTACATTGAGGCCTTTTAACTCCGGATTAGAGTCGAGAATCTCGGTGAGATCCTCGATGGATGGAATCTCGAAGTTGATATATTGGGCGTCGATGCCCTCGTTCTCAAACTTCTCGTTGAAGTAGCCTTTTGAGAACGAATGTCCTAGGGGATAACCTATGAGTCCATACTTGTCCATAATATCTTTGTTTTATTTTGTTGCGAAATAAAGGGTGCAGATGCCAAAGGTGAGTCTCTTGAACTCAGCCTTTTCGAATCCTGCCTTCTTGAATACCTCCATCATCGTTTCTCCCTGTGGGAATGCCTCGATGGTCTTGGTGAGATAGCTGTAGGCACTCTGGTCTTTCGATATCAGCTTGCCGTAGATAGGCAATACGGTATGCGAATAGATGTGGAACAGCTGCTTCATCGGGAAGCTGACCGGAGTGGTGAGTTCCACGATGCAGAGATGTCCTCCCTTCTTCAGTACTCGGCACATTTCGCGCAGTCCTTGGTCCAGGTTCTGGAAGTTGCGGATGCCGAAGGCGGCTGTTACCGCATCAAAGGTGTTGTCTTCGTATGAGAGGTGGAGGCAGTCTTCCTTGTCGAAGCGGATCACGTGGTCCAGTCCCAGCTGCTTCACCTTCTGTCTTCCTATCTCCATCATTCCCTGCGAGATATCTGCTCCCACGAGCTTGTCGGGATGCAGCATCTGTGCGGCAAGGATGGCGAAGTCGCCGGTACCTGTGGCGATGTCGAGCATTTTCTTTGGAGAGAAGGGCGCAAGCCGCTTGATTGCCTTCTTGCGCCATCCCTTATCGATATCCCACGAGAGTCGGTGGTTCAGGGTATCGTAGGTAGGGGCGATGTTATCAAACATCTCCTCTACCAACTTTCCCTTTTCTCCTGTGCCCTCGTAGGGCTTAATCTGTTCTTGTTTATACATTATTTATATATTACTTACTTTTGTCGAGCAATATACCTTATTATATATTACTTGTGTGCAGCAAGCCACTCGCTTACGTTCTTCTCGATGCGTGCAGCGATGTCGCCTTCCTCGGCAGCCTTGTCGAACTTCTCGCCTGTGATGTGCTCGTACAGCTCGATGTAGCGGTCGGATACGCTCTCTGCATACTCGTCAGTAATCTCTGGCATAGTCTGACCAGGCTGGTTCATGAAGTTGTGCTCAATGAGCCACTGGCGAACGAACTCCTTAGAAAGCTGGCGCTGAGGCTCACCCTTCTCAAACTTCTCCTCGTAACCATCAGCGTAGAAGTAGCGGCTAGAGTCTGGAGTATGGATCTCATCGATGAGATAAACCTTACCGTCGCGCTTGCCGAACTCATACTTGGTATCAACGAGAATCAATCCCTGCTTGGCAGCGATTTCCTGGCCACGGGCGAAGATGCGGCGTGTATAGTCCTCCATTACAGCGTAATCCTCTGCACTAACAATACCCTGGGCGATAATCTCTTCCTTAGAGATGTTCATATCGTGACCCTCGTCAGCCTTTGTAGTAGGGGTGATGATAGGCTCTGGGAAACGCTCGTTCTCGCGCATTCCGTCAGGCAACTTCACACCGCAGATCTCGCGGCATCCCTTCTGATAGTCACGCCATGCACTACCGGTGAGGATAGAACGGATGATCATCTCCACGCGGAAACCTTCGCACTTCAAACCTACTGTAACCATAGGGTCTGGAGTAGCCAACTTCCAGTTTGGACAGATATCTGTAGTTGTGTCCAGGAACTTAGCTGCAATCTGATTGAGCACCTGACCCTTGAATGGAATACCCTTTGGCAGAACAACATCGAATGCTGAGATTCTGTCGGTAGCGACCATCACGAGGATGTCGTCGTTAATGTCATACACATCACGTACTTTACCGTGGTAAACACTCTTCTGTCCATCGAAATGGAAATCTGTTTTTGTTAATGCTTTCATTTTATTTAATTTATAATTAATTTGTTTTTTGAGCTTCCCGTGCTTCTGCTCTCTCCTTGTCATACTTGTCGTATGCGTTGACGATGCGGGTTACGAGCTTATGTCGCACAATATCCTTCTGCCCCAGTTTCACGACTCCGATTCCTTCTACTCCTTCCAGGATCTTGAGCGCCTCTTTCAGTCCGCTTCGCTGTTCGCGAGGCAAGTCTATCTGTGTCAGGTCGCCGGTGATGATCATCTTTGTGTTCATACCCATACGGGTGAGGAACATTCTGATCTGCTGTGAGGTTGTATTCTGCGCCTCGTCGAGGATGACGACGGCGTCGCTGAGGGTGCGTCCACGCATGAAGGCGAGTGGCGCAATCTGGATAATGTGCTTTTCCATCATATCTTGCAACTTGACGGCAGGAATCATATCTTCCAACGCATCATAGAGCGGTTGCAGGTAAGGGTCTATCTTATCTTTCATGTCGCCCGGCAGGAATCCGAGCTTTTCGCCTGCTTCTACGGCAGGTCTTGAGAGGATGATTTTTTTGATAGCCTTCTCCTTGAGGGCTTTCACGGCAAGGGCGATGCTGAGGTAGGTCTTACCGGTTCCGGCAGGACCCACAGCAAATATCATATCGTTCTTCTCGTAAGCCTCGATGAGCTGCTGCTGGTTCTCGCTGCGGCTCTTGATAGGTCGGCCGCTGATGCTATATACCAGCACGCCTTTTACGGAGTCAGCTTTGGTCTGTTTGCCTTTCACAATATCAAGGATATCCTCTTCATTGAGCATGTTGTATTTAGCTAAGTGCTTGCGCATCAGCTCAATGTCTTCTTCTGCTTTCGCCATCTCCTCCTCGTCACCGAGCACACGAATCACGTTGTCGCGTGCAACGATACGCAACTTAGGATACAGTGACTTAATCATCTGTAGGTTACCATTTCCTACGCCATAGAACATCACTGGATCTATATCTTCGAGTATAATATGTTTCTCTATCAAAATATTTATATTTCTTATTGGTTTGCAACCTTAATGTTCTAAATAATGTTATATAACGCTGCAAAATTACTACTTTTCTGTGAATTGAGCAAATATTTCAATACTTTTTGTTACCTTTGCAGGAAATTTTTAGTTATGAAGATTAGTAAGAATAGATATTTGCAAGGTTTTTTGGTTGTCGTGCTGTTGCTGGCACTGGTCCGTGTTATTTTTCCGAGTGTGGCTGAGCCTAGGTTGACGGCTCATTCTGATGGGAAAGACAGTACGGCAATTGATTCTTTAAGAGGAAATTTAATGGCTTCGGCTGGTGCTCAGGATGCCGTTTCCGGTGAGGCTTCTGATGCTTCTTCTGCTGAAACTGTGGCTGATGAATTGAAGAAGGATGAACTGTCGGTAACTCCTGATACTGCCTCTGATGGCAGATTTTCGATATTTTTCGATAAGAGTGGCAAGGAGGTGAAGCATCGCATTTTCTCGGTGCCTCATTTCGGAAATACCTTCCCTGATCAGCAGGATGTACAGATTGTAGCTGCCAGCAAGCATGGTGTGGCTCCGGTTCAGAACCGTGAGGAGGCTGAGCATAGCAAGGGTAAACTGGTGTATGTGGGCAGCAATCCTTTCTTTTATGTGGATAAGCTGAACAACAGTATTCCTTATCTGGTGCCTAGGGCTTCGGTATTGTTGCAGGATATTGGTAGGGCGTATTTTGATTCGCTGCAGATTAAGGGCATTCCTTTGCATAAGATCATCGTTACCAGTATCTTGCGTACCAAGGATGATGTGTCGAAACTGAGAACCCGAAACGGCAATGCTACCGAGAATTCGTGCCATCTCTATGGTACTACCTTCGATGTCTGCTACAACCGGTATAAGCAGATTCAGACGGAGAAACAGCCTCGCCGTCAGGTGCAGAATGATACCCTGAAGTGGGTTTTCAGCGAGGTGTTGAGGGATTTCCGTGAGAAGAACCGCTGTTATATCAAATACGAGGTAAAACAGGGTTGCTTCCATATCACCGTAAGATAAGGTTATTACCATAAGATTAATCTTTTATGGCAAAAAATAAAAAAGCTAGCAGATTTTTCCTGCTAGCTTTTTTCGTTCTTTTATTTAGCTCTTTTCCTGAATCTTCTGCAGGTCGGCTTCTTCGCCTACCAGCCAGATGATATCGCCCTTTTCGAAAACGCGGGAAGGGAGAATGTGGGTAAGGTTCTCCTGACCCTCTTCCAATCCTACAACCATACAGTTGTACTTGTTGCGGATGCCGCTCTCTTCCAGCGTCTTTCCCAGAAATTCGCTGCCGCCGCTGATGATGAGCTGGCGGAGCTTCATCTCCCGCTTCTCTATCTCCAGGTCTTCCGGGGCTAGCTCGGTGGTGAGCGCCTGGGCAAACTTGTGTACCTGGTCGTCGTTACCGATGATCTGAAGCTTGTCGCCAGGGAATATCACGGTGTCTCCATTCGGGATGTTCAGGCGCTGCGAACCCCTTCGGATGCTGCTCATATCGATGCCGAAACGTTGGCGGAGGTGCAGTTCCTTCAGTGATTTGCCACACCAGATGCTGTCTTCCGGTACCTCTATTTCACTGATATGGATATCTCTATCCAGCAGATGACCCTCGTAGAGCGGGCGCTTTTCGCCGTTCACCTGTGCGGCAATATCGCGCGAACGCAGGTTGTGCAGGAAGAGGCGCTCCATCACGATGCTTCGTTTCTTGATGCGGCGCGAACCCAACATCAGCAGTACGATCACGGCTCCGATGCATACCATCAGCGCATTGGTGAATCGGGACAGATAGTTGATGATATAGAAGATGAAGCCCAGGGCGATGACGTATCTCACGAATATCGTGAAGAGCAGCGGGATGCGGTTGATGCTGCTCTCTACCCACAGTCGCTTCCACTCCGGGCTGTGATTCTTCTTCATCACGATGGCTCGCAGGAAAGGCGATATGAGTATGATGGTGAGCAGACCCGTGATGGCGTTGGCGTACCAGTGAAGATTCCAGCCTGGCAGCATATTGCGTATCAGAGGCAGGACGAAGGTAAACATCATCGCTATCGCCGCAGCCGAAAGGATGGAGTATGCTACGGTATTGATGACCATCTGCCGAATCAGCGATTTCCATTTACTCTGCTGTTGGGTAGAGGGGCGGCTCATCGCAAAATGGTTCAGGATATTGATGAATTTGCTAGGCAGATGCTTCTCCATCAGCTGATAGGAAGGCTGCGCCAGTCGAATCATGTAAGGGGTGAGGAAGGTGGTGATGACTGAAACTGCCACCACTACCGGATAGAGAAAGTTGCTGATAACTCCCAGCGACAATCCCAGCGAGGCGATGATGAAGGAGAACTCGCCAATCTGCGCCATCGAGAATCCGCAGCGCATCGCCGACTTCAATGATTCGCCGCCCAGCATGAATCCGAAGGTTCCCAATGTTGCCTGGCCTATCAGGATGGCTGCCACGAGCGCGAGGATAGGAACGGCATATTCTACCAGGATGTTGGGATCTACCAGCATACCTACCGATACGAAGAAGATGGCTCCGAAGAGATTCTTCACCGGTTCTACCAGCTTGATAATCTTCTCAGCCTCAATGGTTTCTGCCAGGATGCTACCCATGACGAAGGCTCCGAAAGCGCTTGAAAAACCTACCTTGGTAGATAATACCGCCATGCCGCAGCACAGTCCCAGGGAAACGATGAGCAGGGTTTCACCATTGATGAACTTCCTGACTGAGCGCAGGAAGAGCGGGATGGCAAAGATGCCCACGATAAACCATAATACCAGGAAGAAGCCAATCCTCAGTACCGATGTGAACATCTGTTCGCCATCCGGATTGTTGCCTCCGGCGATGGCGGAAAGCATCACCATCATCACGATGGCAAGGATGTCTTCCAGGATGAGCACGCTCATCACCATGGAGGCAAACTTCTGCTGCCGCAGTCCCATATCGTCGAAAGCCTTATATATAATGGTGGTGGAACTCATGGCGAGCATACCACCCAGGAAGATGCAGTCCATCCTGCCCCAGCCGAAGCTGTGACCCACGCTGATGCCCAGCATCATCATGGAAAAAACGATGACGATGCAGGCGATGATGGGCGAGGCTCCCATCTTCACGATTTTCTTGAAGGAGAAATCGAGACCGAGCGAGAAGAGGGTGAAGATGACACCGATGTCTGCCCAGGTCTGGATATCCGTCTCGTCCATCACCGACATGGTGTAGGGCATGTGGGGCGACACGAGGAAGCCCGCCACGATGTAACCCAGTACCAAGGGCTGCTTGAGCCGCTTGAAGATGAGGGTAACAATGCCAGCCACCATCAGGATGAGGGCAAGGTCTTTTACTAAATAGGGAATTTCTGCCATATTTTTCTTTTTATGAAAATGATAATCTCTCTAGAAAAGAGACTTTTTATGAAAATGATAATCTCTCTAAAAAAATAGTCAGTTTATGAAAATGGGGAATTTAGATTTCTCCTAAATTCCCCATATATATTAGTCGTTATACTCTTCTGTGATTTCCGCAATCTTCACGATGGTATCCACTACCTTCTGCATTACCTGTACGCTCACGAATTCGTGAGGACCGTGGAAGTTGACGCCACCAGCAAAGATGTTTGGACAAGGAAGACCCTTGAAGCTGAGCTGTGCACCATCTGTACCGCCACGGATTGGCTCTACGCGAGGTGGAACGCCACTCTCCTGCATGGCACGGAGCACGATGTCGATGACATGCATGTTTGGATCAATCTTCTCCTTCATGTTGTAGTACTGGTCGTAGATTTCTGCCGTAACAGTTCCCTCGCCGTACTTCTCGTTCATCTTCTTGACGCAGTCTTCGATGAAATCCTTGCGAGCCTCAAACTTCTGGCGGTCGTGGTCGCGGATGATGTAGCTGAGCTTGGCTTCCTCGCAGCGGCTTTCGATGCCGAGCAGGTGGTAGAAGCCCTGGTAACCTTCGGTCTGTTCTGGAGTTTCTGTCTCAGGAATCATATTCTGGAATTCCACAGCCAGTCGGCTTGCGTTGATCATCTTGCCCTTGGCATAGCCTGTATGCACGCTCACGCCCTTGATATGGATCTTGGCAGCAGCAGCATTGAAGTTCTCGTATTCCAGGTCGCCCAGATCGCCGCCGTCGATGGTGTAAGCCCAGTCGCAGCCGAACTTCTCTACATCGAAGTGATGGGCGCCCATACCGATTTCCTCGTCTGGGTTGAAGCCCACGCGGATGTCTCCGTGCTTGATTTCCTTATGGTCGCGGAGGTAGCACATTGCCTGTACGATTTCAGCGATGCCCGCCTTGTCGTCTGCACCGAGCAGGGTAGTTCCATCAGTTACGATGATGTCCTCGCCCTTGTGCGCCTTGAGTTCTGGGAATTTTTCTACGCTGGAGATGATGCCCGGACTGAGTTCGATATCCTCGCCGTCGTAATTCTCGATGACGCGGGCCTTGATGTCTTTTCCGCTGGCATCAGGACTGGTGTCCATGTGAGAGATGAAGCCGATGGTAGGAGTCTTTTTCTTGGTATTGCCCTTCAGGGTGGCGTAGATGTAGCCCATATCGTCCATCTCTACGTCGCTCAGACCTTCTTCCTCCAGTTCGTGCTTCAGGTACTTGGCAAAATCCAACTGTTTTGCCGTGCTTGGCACACTTTCTGAGTCTTCACTCGACTGTGTGTCGAATTTTGTATAGTTAATGAAACGTTCTACTAAATCCATGTTCTTAAATTAAATTTTAATGTAGTAGTGATCTCGGTGGGACTCAAACCCACGACCTTCAGAACCGGAATCTGACGCTCTATTCAACTAAGCTACGAGACCAGAATTGGTGATTTATCGGCAAACGCCGCCTACCCCTTAGGAGTAATTGACTGCAAAAGTACATTTTTTATTTCGAATAACCAAATATTTGGCTCATTTTTTTTCTATATATATAATGTATAGGGAGAAAAAGCAGTGAATTTTTCTACAAAATGATACTTAAAATCTAAAAAATGCTATCATTTTGCGAAATATTTTTGAAAAACGCTTGCAGATTAATAATAAATTTGTATCTTTGCAGCGTGAAAGTAAGATAAACAGTAAAATAAGAAACTATAAACGATATATAATAGATAAAATGAGTAATCTGATAAAACCCGAAGGGTATGAGGCGCTGCTGGATATGCGCCAGACCGAAATGGGTATCAAAATGATAAAAGAGTTCTTCCAGCAGAACCTGTCTACAGAGTTGCGCTTGCGCCGTGTCACCGCCCCTCTCTTCGTATTGAAGGGTTTGGGTATCAATGATGACCTGAATGGAGTGGAGCGCCCTGTAACTTTCCCTATCAAGGATTTGGGTGATGCAAAGGCTGAGGTGGTTCACTCTCTGGCTAAATGGAAGCGCTTGACCTTGGCAGAATATGAGATAGAGCCGGGCTATGGTGTCTATACCGATATGAACGCCATCCGTGCCGATGAGGAGCTTGATAATCTTCATTCGCTCTATGTGGACCAGTGGGACTGGGAGGCTGTGATTACGAAGGGTGATCGTACCATCTCATTCCTTGAAGATGTGGTTCGCCGCATCTATGCAGCCATCCTCCGTACCGAGTTCCTGGCTTGCGAGCACTATCCACAGCTGAAGCCTTTCCTGCCAAAGGATATTCATTTTATCCATGCGCAGGATTTGCTCGATATGTATCCTGACAAGACTCCTAAGGAGCGCGAGGATGCTATCTGCAAGAAATATGGTGCCGTATTTGTAGAGGGTATCGGCGGAAAGTTGAGCGATGGAAAGAAGCATGATGGCCGTGCTCCTGACTATGACGACTGGAGCACCGTAGCCGAGAATGGCAAGGAGGGATTGAATGGTGATATCCTGATCTGGTATCCGGTGTTGGGCAGAAGCTTCGAGCTGAGCTCTATGGGTATCCGTGTTGACAAGGAGAGCCTGCTTCGCCAGTTGAAGCTGGAAGGCAAGGAAGATAGAGAGAAGCTCTATTTCCACCAGCAGCTCCTGAACGACAAGTTGCCATTGAGTATCGGTGGTGGTATCGGTCAGAGCCGTCTCTGCATGGTGCTGCTCCACAAGGCGCACATCGGCGAGATTCAGGCTAGTATCTGGCCGGAAGATATGAGAACAGAATGTGAGAAGGCAGGAATGCCGCTCATCTAGAGATAAAAAGATTGTTAAGTTGGAATTCTGGTCATATCAACATATTTTTTAATGAATATCAGAGAGATTGTCAACATACGATTATAAGTTCATAGATATTATATAAATGATAATCCCGACCCTCCTTCTTCTTGGAGAGTCGGGATTATCATTTTTATGATTGTTCTTTCCTGATGTTTTCCGAATTGTTTCCGAATTGTTTCCGAATTGTTTCCGGAAGAACTAGAAGTAATAGGTGAAACCCATGGTGGCTGCACGGTTGCCGAAATGCTGACCGGCGATATCGTGGAATCTGCCTTCCAGGGTAAGATGCTTGCCTATGTTCTTATACACGCCCACCTCGGCATAGAGATTGGCTGGCGTATAGGCTGGCGTAAGCGTGTGGCGGCGGGTGCACCAGATCATATTGGATGTCAGGCGCCAGCCAGCAGGCAATGAAAGCTGTGGAGCCAGCTTGAATATCGCAAAATTGCTGTATTTGCTGGTTTTAGAGTTCATACCTTCTTCGCCTCTGAAAATCTCAGCCTTTTCCCAGAAGTAATTCACTCCGGCGGTAATCCTCAGCATTCCCTTATGCCAGAAGGCTGTAGTTCCGATGCCCAGTGTGTTGTCGCGATCTATACCCGGAAGATCCTGATGGATATTCTTGATAGAACTGCTTACCACGAGATTCGGCTTGCTGTAGGTATGCTTCAGCTCTGCCACGTAAGCGAGGCGCTCGCTGATGTCCTTGGTGTAGTATGGACGCCAAGCTCCCTCCATATCGCCTGCTGTGACGAAATCGCCAAAATCGGCATTGAAGATTCTTCGGCAGAATGTACCCTGCAGGGTATGGCCCGGTGCAAAGTTGTGATATACGCTCACCGTGTAGCTATGGTTGTGGGTACTATGCTCCCAGTTCTTTTCTGTGGCAATCTGCTTCGGACGGAAATTGATGGTGCGGAATCGGTCGCCTATCATGAAGCCCCATTTGCCGATGGTATAATCCAGCTGCGCATACAGATCCTGATAGTTGGAGTGGTTGGTGTAATCAGCCACACAGTTCTTCTCGATAGACAGTCCGCCCTCGAAACCGGCTGTAAGCCAGAGATTCTCTGAAATCACCGGAGTGGCGTATTCCACTACCATAAACGGATAGGTAGCGTGGTTGCGATAAGGTGCCGCACTGGCATCTGCCGCATTTCCGCCGTTGTCGCTGATGTTCTCGGCACCCAGGGTAAAGAGGATGCTCGCTCCCTTTTCGCCCAGCTGGCGGGTATAGTCTGCCTGGAGATGGTAGGCGCGCACATAGTCGGCTGGTGTACTGGTAATATGGTTTCGGGTGTAGGTCTGCATCGCATCCACTTCCAGCATATCCTTTTCCGTAGGAGTCCAGAGGATGTTCATCTTGGCTCCCTCGTGCGAATAGTGATTGATGAGGCTTGAGCCATCACCGGCATAGGAACCCAGGTCGTTGTTGGAAGTGCGCTGCATGTTGCCCTCTACGTGGCTCAGAATGCGCAGCTTGTCCTGCTGGCTCAATACGCTCACGATGCCCTTTCCGCCGCCATAGGTGTCGCCGAAGAGACCTACTCTTCCGCTCACTCCGTTCTCACCCTTGCGCAGGGTGATGTCAATCACCTTTTTCAGACTGCTGCATCCCTTCATCACCTCAGAGTTCTGGCAAACCTTGATGCTCTCTATCTCCCTCGCCTTGAAATGATGGAGCAGGGTAGCGTAGTCGAGACCATATTCCTGGTTGTCGATGCGGATGACGAACTTGCCGTAGAGATTGGCGAAAGGATCACCGCCGATGATGTTGTTACCGTCCATCGTAAGGACTTCAGGGCACATCATCAGCACATCGAGGAGCGATTCCTCGCCCGTGAGATCCATCTCAGATACGTGCATGATGTAGCGGTCGCCGATGTGTTCTATCGGTGCCGCCAGTGTAGGATTAGTAAAGCCTCCGAGCGCCATAGCGAGCAGCAGGAGGCGGCTGGTTTTTATCATTTTATTCTTTCTCATACTTTCTTTTTAATGTTAAGTTGTAGCATTTAGGTTTTGTCCCATCGCCTGTCCCTACCCGAAAAGCAGGGTGATAAGCGGGATGGTGAGGATGCTGCCCAGTGTAGTGATGAATGTCAACTCTGTGATGAGCGCCGGGTTCCTGCCGTATTTCAGGCAGAACATGGTGCCGAAGCTAGCTACAGGCATCGCAATCACCACGGTGTTGATATTATTCACCACGTCGCTCACGCCGCATACCTTGAAGAAGAAGTAGAGGCTCAGCGGAACCACTACCAGGCGCAGCAGCGAGGCTACGTAAACCTTCGGGCTGCCGATAATCTCCTTGAGGGGCAGCTTGGCCATGCTGCTTCCGATAATCATCAGGGCGGCAGGAACCGTTACGTTGCCCACCATCGTTACCGGACGGGCGATGACATCAGGCGTGTGAACCCCCAGCGCTACCAGCAGGGCTGCCACGGCAGCCGCAATCAGAGCCGGACTCAGCAATACCTTCGGGTTAAACTGCTTCACGCTGTATTCGCCCTTGATGAGCATCACGCCAGCCGTGAAGATGAAAAACGTGTTCGGCATGTTGAGCAGGGCAGCGTAGAAGATAGCCTGGGGTCCGAAGATGCTCGAAACGATAGGATATCCGATGAATCCCACGTTGGCAAACATCAGGGCGAAACCGATCATTCCCTGGCTGTCATGGTTCTTGCTGATGAGCCGAGGCACCCCGAATCCGAACACCAGTAATAAGATGTACGTGAGGAAGCCTACACCCAGGAGCGGGAGAATGAGCGTGCGGTCGGGCAGTTCATCTCCCATCACAGACGAGAGTACCAGCAGCGGGCAGGTGATATCTACCACGATGCTGGACAGCTTCTTGTCAAACTTGTCGCCCATATAGCCAAGCTTGCAGGCGACGTAACCTAAAACTACGATGATGAACAGAACCACCATCACTTCCAAATTCTTCATTATCCCGAAAATCTAATCTCTTTTACCTTAATCGATAAAACTTCTTTTACCTTAATCTATGAATCTTCTGGTGATATCACCGTAGTTCTCGATGCGGCGGTCGCGCAGGAATGGCCACCAGCGGCGTACATCCTCGCTGTGCTTCAGGTCGATATCCACCACCAGGCTCTCTTCCTCATCATCGCTCGCACGATAGTAAAGCTCGCCTTGAGGACCTGCCACGAAACTGCTGCCCCAGAACTGGATTCCGCCGGTCTGACCGCTTGGGTCAGCTTCGAATCCCACTCGGTTTACAGCCACTACCGGCAAACCGTTTGCCACGGCATGACCTCTCATCACTGTGGTCCACGCCTCACGCTGGCGCTGCTGCTCCTCCTCTGTATCGTAGGTGGCATAGCCGATGGCAGTAGGGTAGATCAGAATGTCTGCGCCCTGCAGCGCCATCAGGCGGGCTGCTTCCGGATACCACTGGTCCCAGCACACCAATACGCCGAGCTTGCCCACGGAAGTCTGTATCGGCTTGAATCCGAGGTCGCCAGGGGTGAAGTAGAACTTCTCGTAGTAGGCAGGGTCATCCGGAATGTGCATCTTGCGGTACTTTCCGGCTATGCTTCCGTCCTTCTCTATCACCACAGCCGTATTGTGGTACAGTCCCGGAGCACGGCGCTCGAAGAGCGAAGTAACGATCACCACGCCCAGATCCTTGGCAAGCCTGCCGTAGAATTCGGTAGATGGACCGGGAATCGGTTCGGCAAGGTCGAAATTCTCTACATCTTCTACCTGGCAGAAGTAGAGCGTGTTGTGAAGTTCCTGCAATACAATGAGTTCTGCGCCACGCTTCGCCAGGTCGATGATGCCCTCAGCGAGTCGAGTCTTGTTATCGGCGATGTCCGCCGTAATGTGAAGTTGTAATAATCCGAGTTTCATTTATGTCTGTGTCTTTTCTAATACTTTATTTGATAGCCCCCTCCGGCAGCTGCATGGTGAGGCAGTGGATGCTTCCGTGTTGTCGGATGATGGTGAGCGAATCTACTCCTATCACGTCTCTGTCTGGGAAGGCAAGCTGAATCTGTCGCTTCGCCTCCTCGTCCTTCTCAGGCTGGTTGTACGTAGGATAAATCACGGCACCGTTCAGAATCAGGAAGTTGGCATAGGTGGCAGGCAGTCTGTCGCCCTTGCTGTTCTTGTCTGTAGTCAGTCTGTCGCCCTCGTCATAGATGGCATCCGGCATCGGGAGCTTCAGCAGTCGGTAAGGGTATCCCTCGTAGGTGAAGAGCTTCTGCAGCTGCTTCTCCAGCGCCTGGAAGTCCTCATACTGCTCATCCTCCGCATCATCGCACCCTACATATAATAAGGTGTCGTGCGGAGCCACTCTCACGATGGTGTCGATATGTCCGTCGGTATCATCACCCACCAGATTACCATGGTCGAGCCATACCACATTTCTTACATGGAAGAAATTCCTGAGCTGGCTGTCGATGTTCTCGCGGGTGAAAGGCTGGTTGCGGTGAGGCGCCAGCAGGCACTGCGATGTGGTGAAGAGCGTACCCTTGCCGTCGCTCTCTATGCTTCCGCCTTCGAGCACGAAGCCCTGGTGGTTCTCCAGCGCCGCATTGAAGGCTCCCTGATAGTAGAGCTGCAGATTGATGGCATTGTCCTTTTTCCAGACGAATTTCTCGCCCCATCCGTTGAACTTGAAGTCGAGCAGATGGATAGGGATGACGTGCGAATTGTGTCTGCCGCGCGAAACCATGCTGATAGGTCCGTGGTCGCGCGCCCAGGTATCGTTGGTATCCATCTCGTAGAGGTGAACGCGGTTCATCTGTCCCTCCGACAGCTTTTCGGCGAGCATTCTCTGGGTGCTTTCCAGGATAGGTGTCACCACCAGCAGGTCTTCGTAGCGGGTGATGATGTCTGCGAGCTGCAGATACGTGTTGGTTATCTGTCTCAGATACGGCTTCCAGTCCGTTCCGCCGTGTGGCCACGTGAGCATGATGGCGCTCTGTGGTTCCCATTCTGCGGGAAGTGCGAAATCGCAAGGTAATATTGAGTGATGCATAAGCTTTTGTATTTTTAATGTTTTATGCGTGCAAATATACTAAAAAATCGGCAACTTACATAATTTTTTGAAAATTTTTAGTGAAACGCTTGCTAATTTCGTGAGAAATGCGTAACTTTGCAGCCTAAATTATAAAATAAGACATATTAGGAGCGTGAAAATAAGAGAAGTAGTTGATGCCCTTGAACATTACGCGCCTCTGCCCTTGCAGGAAGGATATGATAATGCCGGCCTGCAAGTTGGATTGACAGAGGCGGTAGAAATGTCAGGGGCATTGTTGTGTCTTGACGTCACTGAGGCGGTGGTGGATGAGGCGGTCCAGAAGGGCTGCAACCTCATCGTAAGCCATCATCCGCTCATCTTCAGAAAGCTTTCCAGGATATCGGATGAGAACTATGTGCAGCGCACCGTCCGCAAGGCGATCAAGAATGATGTTACCATCGTCTCCATGCATACCAACATGGATGCAGCGGCAGGCGGAGTGAACTTCAAGATTGCCGAGAAGCTGGGCCTGAAGAACGTGCAGTTTTTCGGTGGCGAGAAGGAAGTGGATGGTGTGAAGGGCGGCAGCGGCGTAATAGGAGAGATCTCTGACGAGGATATTCTGAAGGCTGCCCAGGCTGGCAAGCTTTCGGATGAGGTGAAGGAGCATTTCGCCGAGGGTATCGCTGCCGATGACCTGGTGCTGCTGCTCAGGGATCGTTTCGGAGTGGAGTGCGTGCAGTGCAACCAGCTCTTGCGTCGCCCTATCCGCAAGGTGGCGCTCTGCGGCGGTTCGGGTTCGTTCCTGCTGGGTGATGCCATTGCGGCAGGAGCCGATGCCTTCATCACGGGCGAGATGAGCTATCACGAGTATTTCGGTCATGAGCAGGAGATTCAGATCTGCGTCATCGGCCACTATCAGAGTGAGCAGTTTACCAGCGAAATCTTCCGCAGCATCATCCTCTCTCATTTCCCAGATGCCAAATGCTGCATCTCGGAGATCAACACCAATCCCATCATCTATTTATAAAGTAAAAATAAAGGTTTAAAGATAAAATAAAGAAATTATGGCAAAGAAAGATCCTACAGATTTGACAGTTGAAGAGAAGTTGAAGGCTCTTTACCAGCTTCAGGTAACCTTGTCGGGCATCGACGAGAACCGTGAGTTGCGTGGTGAGCTTCCTCTCGAAGTTCAGGACTTGGAAGATGATATCGCCGGTCTCACCACTCGTATTGAGAACATCCAGCGCGAAATCGAGCAGTTCGACCATGCTGTTTACCAGAAGCAGAACGAGATTGCTGATGCACAGGCTAGCCTGGAACGCTATCATGCGCAGCTCGATACCGTGAGCAACAACCGCGAGTATGATACCTTGAGCAAGGAGATTGAGTTCCAGGAGTTGGAAATCGAGCTTTGCAACAAGAAGATCCGCGAGGGCATGGCTAAGATGCGCGAGCGCGAGTTCGACCTCCACAAGGCTGAGGAGAAGAAGGCTGACCTGGAGCACGGACTGGTAGAGAAGCGTGCTGAGCTGGAAGACATCCTGGAGGAGACTCACGAGGAGGAGGAGCGCCTGAAGGAGAAGGCTCTTGAGCTTGAGAAGAAGATTGAGCCACGTCTGCTCGCCAGCTTCAAGCGTATCCGCAAGGGTGCCCGCAACGGTCTGGGTATCGTTTACGTGCAGCGTGATGCATGTGGTGGTTGCTTCAACAAGATTCCACCTCAGCGCCAGTTGGATATCAAGATGCACAAGAAGATCATCCCTTGTGAGTACTGCGGCCGTATCCTCATCGACCCAGAGTTGGCAGGTGTGAAGATCGAGACTCCGAATACAGAGGAGAAGCCAAAGCGCAAGCGCATTTCCCGCCGCAAGAAGGCTGAGGATGCTGAATAAGGATTTGGAAAAGAGATAAGGCTTGTAAAAGCGTATAAATGTAAAAGAAGCGGCAACCGGAAGATTCGGCTGCCGCTTTTTTTCATACGGTTATGTGATATCAGATGATGGTAATCCGAAAATCAGATGATGGTAATCCAGATACCTTCCCCCTGATTCTCAGCCGCCTGGATGCGTTTCATCAGTCGGGTGAGCCAGATGCGGGAGTTCACCACCATGCCCTTCACCTTGTTCTCGCCCACCAGGATGCAGCCCTGGGTATCGTCGGGATAGTTGCCGGCATGGATGCGGA
>ERZ780178.141-NODE-141-length-61448-cov-9.115176_pt1 | contig 61448 bp, 39 predicted proteins | sample MGYA00511018_ERZ780178 | MGnify/ENA primary metagenome ERZ780178 (study PRJEB29588, sample SAMEA2151439) | human gut metagenome | biome: human gut; feature: human-associated habitat; material: faeces | place: Denmark | collected 2008/2010 ...
CCCCCGCCAAAACGCAATCACCTGTGGCTACGCGGGCGGACGAGCATAATGCTCGTCCGCCCGCATATTTTACGGTATTATTTTATCTTACAAAATATAAGAGAAATTCATGAACTGCGGCGGCGTTTTTTTATTGCGATTAACGCTATAACCGATACCGACGGCAACAGAAATTCGTTACGCGAGCCGCAACCACTTTTAACAGTTAAATCGGGCTTATCGTCGCCCTTGCCGTCGTCGGGCTTTTGCTCCGCGTCTTTTTTCGGAATTTTCAAGTCGGTTATTTCGTTTCCGTCTTTATCGAAATGTTTTCCGCACACGGCGCAATCTTTATGCCCTTTTATTCCTTCTTCGTTTTCGGTCGGAGGAATTTCTTTTTGCCACTCGCCGAAAACGTGCCCCGCGGGTATCGTAAGATCGCTTTCGTTAAGTTCTTTCGCCGCGGATTCGTCGGCGAACGATTTTCCGCAAACTTCGCACTCGTAATGCGCTTTTCGTCCGTTCGCGGTACAAGTCGCTTTGACTTCCGCAACCGATTTAAGTTTATGCGAAGCGAATATCGTCAGATCTCTTTCGTCAAGTTCTTTCGTCGCGGATTCGTCGGCAAACGATTTTCCGCAAACTTCGCATTCGTAATGCGCTTTTCGTCCGTTTGCGGTACAAGTCGCTTTGACTTCTTCGTATCTGACGAGCGAATGTTTATGCTCTTCGGGCTCCGTATCGCAAAGCGAAGTGTACGCCTTTATTCTTCCGACGTAATTGCCGAGTCCGGAATAACCCGACGACGTACCCGCATACGAAAGGTCTTTGCCGTTTTTATAACCGAGCCTGATTTTTGCATTGCCCGAAACCACCTTGACGATAACCGAAAACCACTCGCCTTTTTCTAACATTATCGGCTCGTCGAGTTTTACGGTTACGAACCCTCCGTAAGCAAAAGACTGCCGCTTTACGGCAACGGACTTTCCGCCCGAAACCGGCGCATCGGAATTATCGTAAGCGAAATCGAGATTTTTGTAAATTTCGACTTCGAGAGTGTAATCGCTGCCGTTTACGCCGACGTTAACCGCCTTTATCTGCTCCGTTTTACCGTTTACTTCGCTGCCTGCCGCCCGGTAGACGTTGGCAACCTTTTTGTCGTTACGAAGCGAAAAATCGTCTATACCGCCGTCGTAATAGTAATTTCTGTCGTAAGTTTCGCGATTCGCATACGAAAAAGCGTAACAGACCGAACTCGTGTTGTCGTAAGACAGATAAAAATAAGGGTATCCGTCGGGTAAACCGGTATAACTGTTTTTAACCAGCCAGCCGCCGTTCCGGCTCGCGCCTCCGGGCATAAAATTACCTGCGGGAATATCGTCGTTCCAACCTATTAAAGTACAGGCGTGCGGATAAGAATTGCCGCTTTTTTCGTTCTTCGGATTGTAATATTCGTAATTATGAGCGTTGTTATATTGAAAAGTAACCGCGCCGTATTCGGCGATAGCGAGTTTTATCGCCGCGATTCTTTTTTCGTAATCGTCTTTATATTCTGAAATCAGAATCGCGTTTTCAAGTCTGTACCGGGAATTTTCAAACGGGTCGACCTTTGCGTCGCTGCCGGATACCGGCCCCCACCAGCACGAAAACAAGGTCGCTATTTTAGAAGGACTGCCGGTAGCCGAAGTATAATCACCCTCCAGCCATTCTCCGTTTGTATTGTTAAGCGGATCGGATTGTCTTTTCTGAATTCTGTACGCCGCCGCAACAGGGTTAAGATCGAGATTTTTATCCGTTGCGGTAGAATTTATGCCCGCTTTCAGAATACTCGTTTCAGACGCCGCAACGGACGAATATGCCCAGCACAGATTAGTGTCGCCCTGACTTTTGACGGGCGTTACGATTCCGTATTTTCTGCCGTCGTATTCCGACATGGCGGCAATCTCCGCCGTGCTTGCCTTACCCGTCGTTAAATTTACGTCGATCCGGCCGGATAAGCCTTTACGTGACGAATTATCCCGTCGCAAGGCGAAAATCGCGCCCGTAAAGGCGTAAAGTGTCGACACGAACGCAAATATAATACCGACGATTGATTTCGTTCTCTTTTTTGTACGCATAATCTTTATATTCCCGACCGAAATTAAATTTATAGTTACTTATATTGCTCATATTGTATCATATAATTGCAAATAAATCAACTACCGACGAAAAAAATACCAACCGCAGCCCGTATTTGATTGGTCGCTTTTCCGCAGACTTTTTCCGAGAACTTTATATAAAAGCCCCGTCATCGTAAACGATGACGGGGCAGAAAAACCGAATTTTACTTCTTTACGCGTTCCATGTATTCGCCCGTACGGGTGTCGATTCTGATCGTTTCGCCTTCGTTGACGAACATGGGTACTTGAATTTCAACGCCCGTTTCGAGTTTCGCTCTCTTCGTGGCGTTCGTCGCGGTATTGCCCGCTACGCCCGGTTCGGATTCGGTTACGAGAAGTTCTACGAAGTTATCGCAATCGACCGAGAAAGCCTTACCCTTATAGAACTTGACGGTAACGGGATCGTTCTCTTTAATCCATTTGAGAGCGTCTTCGACCTGCTCGTAGTTGAGCGGTTCCATGTTGTATTCTTCGTCCATGAAATAATACAATTCGCCGTCGTTGTACGAATAAGTCATCTTCTTGGTTTCGATAACGGCGTTTTCAAACTTTTCGGTGGGGTTGAAAGTGATTTGCAACACTTTGCCGTCTACTACGTTTTTAAGCGTAGTTCTGACGAATGCCGCGCCCTTACCCGGTTTGACGTGAAGGAAGTCGACGACCGTCCAAACTTTGCCGTCGTACTCGATCGTAACGCCCTTTCTTAAATCTCCTGCGTATACCATAAATGTAACTCCTTAATATTTATCTAAAATAAATTATTTTTTTATCAATTTTTTTCTTTCGATTCTACCGTCTTCGCTTATCACGACGAGCGACTTATCGTCTTTCATAAAGGTATGGAATTTACCGTCTTTAAGATAGCAACTGTCTTCTATTCTCACGCCGAATTTGCCGTTGAGATATACCCCCGGTTCGTCCGAGAATACCATACCGTCTTCTAAAACGGCTTCGCCGCGCGGCGAAAGAGTCGGGAATTCGTGAATGTTTACGCCTATTCCGTGCCCCAGCGAATGGGTGAAGTATTTGCCGTAGCCGAGCGAATCGAGTACGTCGCGGGCGTATTTGTCCGCTTCTCTGCCCGTTATTCCCGCTTTAATGTTTTCAGCGGCGGTCTTATGCGCGAGAAGAGTAGCAAGGTAAACTTTTTCAAACTCTTCGTCGGGTTCGCCGAAAAACATAGTTCTCGTCATATCCGAGCAATAGCCCTTATACAAACAGCCGAAATCCATTAAAACGCATTGATTTTTTTTGAGTTTCGTATCGCCCGTTTCGTGGTGCGGTACCGCTGCGTTTTTACCGAACGCGACGATCGTATCGAACGACGTTCCGCTTGCGCCGAGTTTTCTGAAATTATATTCGAGTTCGGCGGCAAGTTGCTTTTCGGTAATGCCTTCCTTTATGAAAGGAAGCACGTTAAGCCATGATTTTTCGGCTATATCGCACGCTTTACGTATGTATTTAAGTTCTTCGTCGCTCTTAATTGCCGCCATAGCGGTGAGTTCGGAAGAAATATCCGCGTAATCGTAGCCGAGTTTTTTAAGGTTTTCGTATTCGGAAATCGTAACTTTCGTAAAGTCGATACCGATCGTCTTCGCGTTTATCTCTTCGGCAATCTTCGTCAAAATCGAGTAATCGGCGCCCGAAATAACTTTTACGCCCTTTTTCGAAAGGTTCTTTTCCGCCGCCTTGAAATATCTGTTGTCTACGACGAACGAAACGCCCGTCTTCGTTACTGCGACGTAACCCGCGGTGGAGTGAAACCCGAGATAATAAAGCCTTTCTTTTTCATCGGTGATAAGCGCGATATCGTACTTATCGAACGCAAACTTATTCAACATACCATAGATAATAGCACAATTTGCTTTTTCCGTCAATTATTTTATTCGGCTTCGTCGATATTTTTATCGTTTTCGTTCGTTTCCCGCCCGTTTTCTTCCGCTTCGGCGGCAATTCCGGCAGTTTCGGCGGCTTTTGCTTCCGACGCTTCTTTAGCGGCGGCTCTCGCCTTCTCGCTGTCAGCCTTGTGTTTATCGACTACCGCCTGTTTATATTTTTCTCCGTAAATAGAGTACGCGGCGGAAATCTTGCCCAGGTCTTTTGCGCTCAACGCTTCGAGTTCTCGTTTATATTTCTCGATTTTTTTAAGGTTGTTCGGCTTGATTACCGCATACCACAATATCGTGAAAATAAGAAGCGCGCCGTAAATGCACGACCACACGATAAAGGACGTAAGCGGATATTTTACGTCGGGATAAAACTGCGACATAATGAACATAGTTAAAATCAAAGCGTAGGCTATCGACATCAAAATAATAGTAAACTTGACCGAAAATCCGAGCGCTTTGTTCATATCGCGGAGTTTAGACATAGACGAAGCGTAAAAATTACGCTCGCCCATAGTCCGCTTTTTTCTCGATTCCTTACTCGTTACCTGCTTGACGTCCTTAAAATCGTCTCTTATCATTCGTTATTCCCTCCGTTTAATATCTTATCGAGGAATTGCCCCGTATAACTTTCTTTTACTTTCGCGACCTCTTCGGGAGTCCCGGAAGCGATAATCGTTCCGCCGCCGTCGCCGCCCTCCGGTCCTAAATCGACTATATAATCGGCAACTTTTATAACGTCGAGGTTATGTTCGATTACGATTACCGTGTTACCCGCGTCGCGAAGCCGTTCGAGAATCGACAGAAGTTTATCGACGTCGTAACTGTGAAGTCCGGTCGTCGGTTCGTCGAGTATATACAGCGTTTTGCCCGTCGAACGCTTCGAAAGTTCGGTTGCGAGTTTAACCCTCTGCGCTTCGCCGCCCGAAAGCGTCGTGGCGGCTTGTCCGAGTTTGATATACCCTAAGCCTACTTCCTGCAATGCCTTGACCTTGCCGAAAATTCTCGGAACGTTCATGAAAAAGTCTACCGATTCGTCTACGGTCATATCGAGAACGTCCGATATGCTTTTGCCCTTGTATTTTACTTCGAGAGTTTCGTGGTTATAGCGTTTGCCCTTGCACACTTCGCACGGAACGAAAACGTCGGGCAAAAAGTGCATTTCTATTTTTATTATTCCGTCGCCCGAACAGCGTTCGCATCTGCCGCCGGAAACGTTGAAAGAAAATCTGCCCGCTTTATATCCCCTTTCTTTGGCGTCCTGCGTGGCGGCGAACAACTCTCTTATCGGAGTGAACGCGCCCGTATACGTGGCGGGGTTGCTTCGCGGAGTTCTGCCTATCGGGCTTTGGTCTATCGCGATTACGTTGTCGAAATATTCCGTACCGAAAACGCCGTCGCAATTGCCTTCGCGCATTTTCGAGCCGTTTAGTTTATTAGCGAACGCGGGCAAAAGAATTTCGTTTATAAGCGAACTTTTGCCGCTGCCCGACACGCCCGTTACCGCCGTTAAAAGCCCGACGGGAAATGACGCGTCGATATTTTTAAGGTTATTCTGCTTCGCGCCCTTTACGCCGAGCGTCCTGCCGTCGGACGGGTGCCTGAACGACGGTACGGCTATCTTTCTTCTGCCCGAAAGATAATCGCCCGTAATCGAACGGGGTTCGGCGCATATATCGGCGACCGTACCCTTGGCGACTACTTCGCCGCCGTGCACGCCCGCTTTCGGACCGATATCGACTATATAATCCGCCGCCCGCATAGTGTCCTCGTCGTGTTCTACGACGATAAGCGTATTGCCGAGATCGCGAAGCCTTAAAAGCGTGGATATCAGTTTCGCGTTATCCCTCTGGTGAAGACCTATACTCGGTTCGTCGAGAATATACAAAACGCCCGTAAGTCCGCTGCCTATCTGAGTAGCGAGCCTTATACGCTGCGCTTCGCCGCCCGAAAGCGAACCCGCGCTCCTCGACAAAGTGAGATAACCGAGACCTACGTCTATCAAAAATTTAAGCCTTGCCTTTATTTCTTTTAATATGCTTTTCGCGATGATCCGCTGCGTTTCGGTAAGATCGAGCGAGGATATAAACTCGTTCGTTTTAACGACCGACAGATCGCACAGATCGGCTATATTAAGTCCGCCGACCGTTACTGCCAGAGCCTCTTTTTTAAGTCTTTTACCGTGGCACTCGTCGCACGGCATACTTACCATATACCGCTCTATTTCGGACTTTGTATAGTCGCTGGTCGTTTCTCTGTACCTGCGTTCGAGGTTGGGTATTACCCCCTCGTACGAAGAATCGTAACTTCCGCTGAACGTGCGGGTAGAATAAGACATTTTTATCTTTTCGCCGCCGTTGCCGTAAAGCAGGATGTCGAGTATATCCCTCGGCAAATCCTTTACGGGTACGTCTAAGCCGAAACCGTATCTTTTGGATAAAGCCCTGAAATACATTTCGGTCATTCTGCCCGTATCGAGATTCCAGCCCGTAACCGTAAGCGCGCCTTCGCGGAGCGTTCTGTTCGGGTCGCCGATAACGAGTTTTTCGTCGATTTTGGAAGTATATCCGAGTCCGTTACATTTAGGACACGCGCCGTAAGGGTTGTTGAAAGAGAACGAACGCGGCTCTATTTCGCCTATCGAAATTCCGCAATCGGGACAGGCGTAATTCGTCGAAAACAATTCGCTTTTACCGTCGCATTCTATAACGACGAGTCCGTCGGCGAGTTTTAACGCGGTTTCCAGACTGTCGGTAAGGCGTTTTCTTATTCCGTCTTTGACGATAAGTCTGTCGACGACGACCGAAATATTATGCTTGATATTCTTTTCGAGTTTGATTTCTTCGGACAAATCGTACACCGAACCGTCAATTTCTACCCTTGCAAACCCGCTTTTTCTGTACCCTTCGAGTTGTTTGCCGTATTCGCCCTTTCTGCCCCTTACGACCGGAGCGTTTACGAGTATACGACTGCCCGTTTCCATAGCGGTAACTTTATCGGCAATCTGGTCGACGGTTATTTTTTCGATAACTCTGCCGCACTTCGGACAGTGAGGAACGCCTACTCTCGCGTATAAAAGTCTTAAATAGTCGTAAATTTCGGTTACCGTCCCGACCGTAGAACGCGGGTTGTTCGAGGTCGTTTTCTGGTCTATCGAGATAGCCGGCGACAAGCCCTCTATGCTCTCCACGTCGGGCTTTTCCATCTGCCCCAAAAACATACGGGCGTAACTCGACAGACTTTCCATATACTTTCTCTGCCCTTCGGCAAATATCGTATCGAAAGCGAGCGTGGACTTACCCGACCCCGATAAACCCGTAAAAACCACGAGTTTATCTCTCGGAACGTCTACGCTTATATTTTTAAGATTGTTTTCTTTCGCGCCTTTTACTTTAATATATTCTATCATAATCGTTCGTTATCCGACTTTACGTAAAACGTATGTTTCGTTTTTTCGTCTTTGATAAGGCAACCTTTACGAAAGACGAAAATAAATAAAATCAGCATAAAATATCCGTCCGCCAACGCGCCGATATAAGCCGAAAAAACCGTTCTGAAAAGCAATCCCCACGTAGAAGAATTGCATAAAACCATTCCCGCAATCAACGGTACGGACACGATTGCCATGGTCGCAAAAAGCGGTATAACGGTTACTTTTTCGGTCGTATATAACTGCGACGAGTCGACGTAAACCGCGCTCCACGAGGCTCCGACTTTCGATTTTTCGCCGGTCAGCAATCTCGCAAACGCGGCTTGTAATAACTGGCTTACGAACACGCATACGAAAAAGCCGACGACGAAAAACGATATACCGACCGCAATCCGGACGAGATATTTCTGCAACCACAAATCACCTAAATTTTTATCCGGCGTAAAGAAATCGATAACGACGAGCCTTCCGAAAATCGAAAAGTCGAGTATCAGATATACGAGTACGGCTATAAAAATCGAGGCAACGTTCATAAGTATCCCCGTTCTTGCCGTTTTTACGTCGTAAGACATTGCTTCGCGATAACCCGCGGGAAGTTCTTTATAACAATTTTTCATCGGTTTACTCCTGCCGTTTTTTTAACGTTGACGCATCTTGCGTTTTAATTTCGCGATCGCATCGCGGATTTCTATACAACGCTCGAAGTCGAGATTCGCCGAAGCGACTTTCATAAGAGCCTGCAATTTTTCTATTTCGTCGGGAATATCCTTAACCTTGACGTCGGCAGTCGGATCCGCTTTTTTAGAGATTTCGAGCGTGTTGACTATCTTCTTTATTATGGTTTTGGGTACTATCCCGTGTTTTTCGTTATATTCCGACTGGATTTTTCTTCTTCTCGCCGTTTCGTCCATAGCCCGCTTCATGCTGTCGGTTATCACGTCGGCGTACATTATAACCCTGCCTTCGGCGTTTCTCGCCGTTCTGCCTATCGTCTGAATCAGCGCGGTGTCGCTTCTTAAAAAACCTTCTTTATCGGCGTCGAGTATGGCTACGAGTTTTACTTCGGGCATATCCAGACCTTCACGCAACAGGTTTATACCTATAAGCACGTCTATGTCGCCGCGACGGAGTTCCTGTATTATGTCGATACGCTCCAAGGTGTCTACGTCGCTGTGCATATACCGCACCTTGAAAGCCTGTTCTTTCAGATAATCGGTAAGGCTTTCCGCCATTTTCTTCGTGAGCGTGGTAACGAGTATTCTTCCGCCGGAATCGATAACTTTTCTTATTTCGGACTGCAAATCGTCTATCTGCCCTTTCGTCGGTCTTACCTCGACCATCGGGTCGAGCAAGCCCGTCGGACGGATAATCTGTTCGGCGTTATTGTCCGATACGGACAATTCGTAGTCGGCGGGAGTCGCCGAAATATACACCGTCTGACCTATCCTTTCGGAAAACTCGGCGAAGGTAAGAGGACGGTTATCGTAAGCCGAACGAAGTCTGAACCCGTACCCGACGAGATTGTCTTTTCTCGCTCTGTCGCCGTTATACATAGCGCGTATCTGAGGAACGGTCATGTGGCTTTCGTCGATGAACACTATAAAATCTTTGGGGAAATAATCCAGAAGCGTAAACGGCGGTTCGCCTTCTTTTCTGCCGTCAAAGTAACGGCTGTAATTTTCGATACCGCTGCAATAGCCTATTTCACGCATCATCTCGACGTCGTAAGAAGTACGCTGCAACAACCGTTGCGCCTCCAATAGTTTATCTTGCCGCTTAAAATTTTCGACTTCCTCACGCATGTCCGCTTCTATGCGTTTAAGCGAATCTTCCAATTTTTCGTCGCCGACGGCGTAATGCGTCGCGGGAAAAATCGCGACGTGTTTAAGCGTATTTATAGCCTTACCGGTTACGAAATCGCATTCGCTTATCCGCTCTATCTCGTCGCCGAAAAATTCAACCCTTATATATATCTGATCGTTCGACGCGGGGAAAATCTCCACCACGTCGCCGCGCACGCGGAAAGACGAACGGGTAAAATCTATATCTTTACGCTCGTATTGACGGGAAACGAGTTTGCGCATAAGTTCGTTCCGCTCGATTTCCATTCCCTCCCGCAAAGATATTGCGAGCGCGAAATACTCTTCGGGCGCGCCCAGACCGTAGATACACGAAACCGAAGCGACTACTATTACGTCGTTGCGTTCCGCCAGCGAACACGTCGCGCTGTGGCGGAGTTTATCTATTTCGTCGTTGATCGAAAGGTCTTTTTCGATGTACGTATCGGTGGACGGAATATACGATTCGGGTTGATAGTAGTCGTAATACGATACGAAGTACTCTACTCTGTTTTCGGGAAAAAATTCGCGGAGTTCGTTACAGAGTTGAGCAGCCAGAGTCTTATTGTGAGCAATGACGAGCGTCGGTCGCTGTACGTTTTTTATGACGTTAGCCATAGTAAACGTCTTGCCGCTGCCCGTTACTCCGACGAGAACCTGACTTTTCAGACCGTCTTCGAAACCTTCGGTAAGGCTCTTTATAGCCTCGGGTTGGTCGCCCGTCGGCTTATATTCGGAATGTAAAACGAATTTTTTCTTTTCCATAAGTGAAACTAAAACAATTTGTACAGTAGCCGCGTTACCGCGAACGCCGTCAAAGAGCCCGCGACCGCTATGAGAATTTTAAGCCATAAATCACGTAAAAATCGCTTGCGTTCGCTTTTGTACGCTCTCGCCTTGATTTTCGGTGTTACGCAAAGCGCGTCTTCGTCGCCCTTTTTACAACGGATAACGTCGAAATACCCGTCGGCGGCAAGCGAATCCATTATCGTAAGCAATTTACTTTCGGACATTTTGCGTATATCCGTAAGCGACCGCAGATGACCTACGGTAAGCAGACAACTTTCTCTTTCGCCGCAAAAAGAGAGCGTCGCCCGAACGACTTCACGCTCGGTACGGTTCAGCATATAGCCCTCGCTATCAGAACTCCGATTATCGCTCCTACGATGCCGCCGATAAACGAAAATAACGCTATAAGTCGGATTTCGACGGTTACGCGAAATCGTTTTTTATCCGTCGGAAGGTCGATCGGAAGTTTTACGTCAGCCGAATAGGCTTTGTTAAGCGGCTTTAACAATATTTCTTTTCCGTCGCAATAACGCAGATCGACGTAGCCGTCTTTGTCCAGACGGTCGATTATCGCGACGATTTCTTCTTCGGTAACGTTCGCCCCGCCGGACTTCGCCAACTCGCCGACGGTAAAGAGTTTGTAGTCCTTACCGCATACGAGATGAAAATAATCGAGCAGAGCCACAGATTCGGGCTTCAAAATATAAAATATTTTGCCCCGTTTTCAACTTTTTAATCTTTTTCGATAAAGTCGAGTATCGGCGTTACGTCGTCGAGCGAGTGCGGATGATGTCCGCATTCGGGTTTGACGATATATTTTATGTTTTCGCCGTTCTTTTTAGCGTAATCGATGAGTTTGCCGGCGTTGTCTTCGAATTTTACGACTTCGTCGCTTCCGCCCGCGACTACAAGAAGCGGCAACTCGTTCGAGAAAAACTCTTTGAAATTGTAAACGGGCGAGCCTCTGAATTTTTTGAGAGTATCTTTCGTCAGGCAATACTCTTCGAGCATCCCCGCCTGTTCGGGAGAATCTTCCCACGGCCACGAAGCAAGATCGAGCACGGGCGCGTCGAGATAGACTTTATCCACGTATTCGGGATAAAAAAGCGAATAATTGAAGGCGTACAGCCCGCCGCGACTGAATCCGAACAAATTCGCTTTTTTACAAAGCGGAAAACGGGTCAAAAGGTCGAGATGAAACGCGTGCATAAGTCTTACCGCGTTATAACTGCCGTACATATCGCTTATCTTATAATTGACGCGGGTGTAACCGTCTTCGACGAGAGCCTGTTCGGCTTTGTCGAAAGCGTATAAAAATTCGGTTTTCCATATCCACTTGCCGTTCGGCTTGTCGGGAGTAATCACCGTGGCTGCGTAACCGTTAAAGGAATATTCGATAATCTTAGGCATTACGTACCTCCCCTGAATAATCTTACGGGAAGATTTTAGCATTTTTTTTATAAAATGTAAACGGGTTGACGAAGATTGTAAGAATTATAACAATAATTTCGGGTATTTTTTGAAAAATAAAGCAAAAATCTCTTGCCAAACGCCGAATAAAGTGATATACTGTACGCGTTGACTGAAAATCACTCTACGGGGATATGGCTCAGTTGGTAGAGCGATGCGTTCGCAACGCATAGGTCAGGGGTTCGAATCCCCTTATCTCCACCAAGTCAAAATAATCCGAACCTATGCGGCGTAATCGTTACGCGAGAATGGTTCGGATTTATTTTGTTTATATGACTTTTCGGCTTTTGTAGATTTTTTTAGGCGACGGATTTTTCCCGTCGCCTTTTGCATTTACACATGAAATATAATTGATTTAGTGCTTTATTTGAATGTCCATAAAAAGAAATAAACGTTTCGACGCAGGTTTGCAGCGTAAGCGAGCGAAAATGATTTTAAGTAATATGTGGCGACGTCGATGCTTTTTATACGAAATACATTGTTTCGGTTTCGTTTTCAAAAACATTGGCGCACAGCTTAAATTCAACTGTGTTAATGCCGTTTTGTATGCGCTTATATATAATCCCGCGTAAATCGGATTTATTTTCAACAATCAAGCCGCTTTTGTAGTAATAATTTTTGTCATCCGATAGGCATTTCGGCAGGTCGGGACTTATTGCATGGTCGATAGAAATATCCACGTCCGACAGATTGAAATAGTAGTGGCAAAGCATATTTTTATCCGATGAACTTATATTCCACGTTAAATCAACGTGATATGGTTGCCCGTCGATTTTTACCATATTCCAAGCGTGGAGGGTGTCAGCACTTACACTGCCGCTTAAATCATCTGTTGCTTTTCCTTTAACGACAATGCACTTTATATCTAAGGCGTTAAGCAAAAATTTGAATATTTTGGCAATTCCTTTGCAAACGGCTGTTTTGTAAAACAGAACCCCTAAAATCGTATTGCTTCGAGCGTGAAACTTTAGTAAATTGTCTTTTGCAACGTCATCATACAAGACGTTTCTCGCTAAAATATCGTGCAGGCTTAATTCTTTTTCAAATTCCGTTTTACCCGCAACTTTCGATAATATCAAAGCGTAACGAATGGATGGTAAAGCAGGCTGATTATGTTTTCGCTTACGTCAACACTCACTACGGCGGAGCATATAACGCTTTATTATATGCGGCAAAACACAACAAGCCTTATATAAACCTGTATTCAGGCAATTACGAGCTGTATTAACTAAAATATATCTCCAAAAGATATAATAACTATCACCTTAAACAAATTAAAAGCCGGGAGCAATTTGCATCTATGCTCTCGGCTTTTAGTATCGTTAATTACAAGGTCATTCTTTAGGAGTTTCATTATTGACGTAGTATAAACTCCATCTGCCATTTCATCTGCTTCACAAACAAGAAATCCATGGTGTTGGACTTGTCAAGAAAATAAAAGTAATCCTACTGCCGCATTGAACGCACTTTATATAACAGTCCGCTCCGTTAGCGGACTGCAAAAGCATACGCTTGCACATAGGGCAACAAGCATAAAAATACGGTTTTACCTTTTGTGTTTCGATATTGTTTTTCTCCATTTATCTTTTTTGCTACTTATTATTAGTTAATGCAATTTTTCTTAAATCCATCTCACCCAAAACTATGCAAATAAAAATATTTCTTAATTAATTCTTCGTCTTTTGAACTTCCACCCACCATAATTTCGAATTCGCCCGGCTCGGTAACACGTTCTTCGTTGGCGTTCACGAACGAAAAATCAGCGAGAGTAAATGCAAATTCCAATCCTTTGCTTTCGCCCGCTTGCAGCTGCACTTTACGAAACGCCATGAGACGCTTTACGGGCGTAATAACGCTACTCACAAGGTCACGGAAATATACTTGAACCGTCTCCACACCGGCACATTTCCCCACATTTTTTATTATAACACGCAAGGTAAGTGTTTGGTTGTCAAACGCAATATCCGAATACGCGAATGATGTATATGAAAGTCCGTGACCGAACGGGTATAATGACGTTTCGGGCATATCTACGTAACTGCTTGCGTGCCATCCGGGTAATTGATTGTAGTAGCAAGGTTGTTGCCCCACGTGGTGCGGAAAAGATATCGGCAATTTGCCGCTCGGATTTATCTCGCCGAATATTGCTTCCGCGAGCGCTAAACCTCCAAACATACCGCCGTTAAAATTCGTGAGTACCGCCGCACTGTACTCGTCAAGCTCGGGCACACATAGCGGTTTGGTGGCAATAAGCGCAGTCAATATAGGTTTGCCAGTTTTACATAATTCTTTGAAAAGTTCGCGTTGTGCTTCGGGTAATCGCATATCGGCGCGTTCTACAGCTTCCCCCGCAAGTTTTATATTGTCTCCGCACGCAAACAGTATAACGTCGGCATTTTTAGCCGCGACTACCGCTTCCTCTATACCACTCGGTACTTCTTCGTTAATCTCGCTACCTTTAACGTATTGCACTGTACAGTTGCATCGTTTCGCAAGTTCTTTTACTCCTTCTAACAGTGTTACATACGGACGCACGGGCGGTATGTCGTAATTGGGCAACGGGTGCGAAAAGTATGTCCAATCGCCGTAGTTGCAACGGATATCGTCCGCCGACGCACCTACTACCAAAATCTTTTTCTTACGCGTAAGCGGCAGTATTCCGTCGTTTTTGAGTAGTACCGTGCTTTCTCGCGCGATCTCTTTATTCAATTCCAAATGTTCCGCACATCCCAAATATTTTATGTCTGCCTGTCGGAAAGGATTATCGAACAAGCCGAAGCGCATTTTTACGGTCAATATTCGTTCCACCGCATCGTCGAGCAGTTTCTCGTCCACCTCGCCGCTTCGAACAAGATCTACAATCGCGTCATAAAATTCGGGTGCGTTCATCATCATATCGTTGCCGCTCTCCAAAGCAAGCCGCGAGGCTTCTTTTTCATCGGTTGCCACATGTTGGTCGCGAATAAGGTGCGTCACATTCTGCCAATCGGTAATGATAAATCCATCGAATCCAAGCTGTTCTTTGAGTATCTTACGCAACAGTTTTTTATCCGACGTGCAAGGTGTGCCGTCTATACTGCCGTACGCCGTCATTATGCTCGCACACCCTGCCGCAACTGCCTTTTCAAACGGTGGCAAAAACGTGTCTTTCACTTTGCGATAAGTAATCGACGTATCGTAGCCGTCGCGCGCTCCTGTCGCCTCGCCGTAACCTATATAATGCTTTGCGCATGCCATGACCGATGTATCCGCGGCATTGTCTTCGCCTTGGTATCCCTCTACCATTGCCGCGCCTAATTCTCCCGCCAAATACGGATCCTCACCGAATGTTTCGTCCACTCTGCCCCAACGGATATCTCTCCCTAAACACAGCACGGGCGAAAACGTTTGGTGCAAGCCGTCGGCGGAAATCTCCTTTGCCGAAGCCGCCGCCATACGCCTGATAAGCGTTGGATTAAACGAACACGCCATAGATAGCTGCGTGGGAAAAACAGTGGCTTTGCTGTTTAGGCAATGTCCATGCACCGCGTCTATGCCGAATAAAAGCGGAATGTGTGCGCCGCTCTCTATTGCCACGCTTTGCAATTCTCGCGCGTCCTCGCCGAAAACGTGCAAAAACGAGCCAACGCCGCGCTTTGCCCATTCAAGTGCCTTTTCGCGTCCCACAAACGCATATGGTATTTGTATGAGTTGCGCCGTTTTTTGCTCGAGCGTCATACCTGTAAGAATCTCTTTTATACTGTCCATAACCTTTTTCCCTTATTTCTTTGTAAGTGCCATTAACATAGGCATAAAACAGCCACCCACTACGCTTCGCGCTTGGAACCTGTATTTTTCGCCGCTTTCGGTTTCAAACCAATCGGAAAAAGGAAGACGCGTGGGCGACTCGCGTAAAAATTTCACAAGCGGCATAAGTATTTTTTCACGCTTTGCGCTATCGCTTGTCAATGCCGCAATCCAACATAACCAATCTGCCTTCGTGTAATTTTTACGATTGTCAAGAGGTACGCCGTACTCGTTGTTTTTGGATAAGTAACATTCGATTTCGTTCTCATACATAGATTGCGGAAATAAATTTAATCCCAAAATCACATCGAACGCCAGATTATATTTGAGAGAAAAAGTATCTTCACCGCTATCCCACGTAAGCGGTAAATGTTTGAATTTACATGCAAAATTTATCACTTTATCGGCATATTCTTTTGCGATATTATCATACTCACGCGATAACTCGCCGCTCCCGACGGCATTGCATAGTTGAGCGTAGGCACCTATTCCGACGATTGCTTTTATCGAAAGATTCAAATTATTTTTCAAACGTCCCGCAAAATCATCGGTGCACAACTGATTTTCCGGCTCTACCCCGTATTGCACCAAATACTTTACCCATTGCTCGCACAAATCTTTATGTTCGTTAAAAAAGGATATATCCCCGTCGTAATGGTAACATGCAGCAAACATAATAAGCATATCCGCGCACTCTTCCACCGGCATCTGCTCGTTTATATCGTACATCTCTATACTGCCCGGCAGTTGATAAATGGGAAAATGCGTTTCGGGTACATCCCATGATTTGATTAAATTTCCGCGATAACGATTTTTCTTGTAGTTCAAACCGTATATTTGACCGCAACAAGCGGGATATGTTCCCGCATCGTGCGGTGCAAAATCATACTGCCATACCGGCATTTTCGCAAACTTCAATATGGGACGCATCATACCTTTTACAAGCTCGGTGTTATACAATAAATACAACGGTATGGATGGATAACTAACGTCTACCGTTGCTATGCAACCATTGGAATTGTTTTCTTTGGAAAGAAAAAGTATTGCTCCGTTTTCATCACGTACAATCTTATGGGCGGCTATGCTTTGACGAAGCGACGCCGTAACAATTTCATAGTAACTGTCGTTTATTCGTTTCGAACAAGTACGTAAATCATCGTCGAAATCGGCAAGTTTTTTATCGATGATATCGCCTTCATTCATCACGCAAGAAAGCGCATCGAATATCGTGTGATTTTCGAGATACAACGTCTTACTAAAATGCCCGAAATAGTCGATAGCCGCTATATCGTCGTAAGCAATCGCAAGTCTCCCCGCACCTTTTCCGCATGCCGCTATAAATTTTTCTTCTCCGCCGTACCCAAATGATTTGTCCCCTTTCACAAGATAACCGATCATTCCTTTTTCATCGGTAAGATACGCTTCTTCGCCCGCTACATAATAATATCCCCAATCTGATCCCATACCGTCCTCGTTATTGGAGAGATACATTTGACGTTTCAACCCGAAAAAAGCGGTTTCGTAGCCGTTTTGCAAAATCGCACCGCCGCGAACTTCTTTATTTTGAGTAGAGGGTATATCGTTGTAACAAATTCTGCGATTTATAAATAAGGACACTTCCGCGTTTTTTTCGTTTTCCGCCTCAAAGTTCATGTAGCACACCGGCATAGACGTCAACTCCGTATCGGTAAGAAGAAGTGGCGATACAAAAGATATCTTAAACGATTTTTCGCCTATCGCAAATGTATAATCCGTGGTAAAAGCAGTAACCTCTACACTTAGAGGAATAGCCCGCTTTACGCCGCAGCACTCCACATCTTTGTAATCGCCGAGAAAGCAATACGTTTCTTTTTCCGTTTTTATAAAACCGTAAATCGGTTTTTCCTCACCCCACCAGCTTTTTACGTTTCCGTTCGTAAGATCGTCCTCCGTAGCCCACAACGAAAAATACGGATCTTTTACAAACAACGGATATGCCGGTAATTTCCTTTCTAACATTTTATACCACCTGTTTTATGATTTCAAAATATGCAATGTTCTCGCGGAAAAATCCCCGTGCGGAAAATCGATAAGAATTCCCGTATGCATAAGCGTACCGCCTTTGCGCGTAAGCGAGAGTTCGGCAATCGTATATGTCGCATCTGCGTCGAGTCCTTGCAAAAAAATGCGAATCGCGCCGCCGTTGGCAACGTTGATCGGTCGCATGGCGGTTACGTGCGCTTTCTTCTTATCTTTGCCGACAAGCATTACGGCAAACAAGTTTTCTTCCATAGGATCGTTCAATCGGTACAAATCGCCCGTCAGCACCAAATCTTGCATATCTTTGTAATCGGCGATTTGCGCGGCAATCTCGGTCTTTTCGGTAGCGGAAAGCAGTGCGGGATTCAATTCGTATCCCGTCGCACCCAAATGCGCTATAGCGGCACGGGTGGCGAACGGCGTTATGCGCCCCGTTTGATGATTAGGACTTACCGACACGTGACAGCTCATTGCGGATAGCGGATAGCATAATGACGTTCCGTACTGTATACTCGTGCGCGCGTAAGCGTCGGAGTTGTCGCTTGTCCAAATTTGCGGAAAATAGTACAGCATGGCGGGATCGAATCGGCAACCGCCGCTCGCGCATCCCTCGAATAAAATATCGGGAAAACCGCACACAATCGCCTCGCAAATCTCGTATAGCCCCAATACGTAGTCATGGTGAAATTTGCCTTCGGAAAGCGGACGGTTCATGTCCCACTTAACATAGTTGATTTCGTTTTCGCGCAAAATTTTCGATACGCTGTCTATAATATAGCGGCGCACCTCTTTTTTCGATAGATCCAACACGTATTGGTCGCGTCCGGGGCACGGTTCCAAACCGTTCATCCGCACGATCCAATCGGGATGCGCGCGATACAAGTCGCTGTCTTTATTCACCATTTCCGGCTCGAACCACAAACCGAATTTCATTCCCTTTTCGCGCGCATGGTCTATCACGGGCCGTAAGCCGCCCGGCAACTTTTTCGTATTAACGACCCAATCGCCCAACCCTGCTTTATCGCCGTCGCGTACGCCGAACCAGCCGTCGTCAAGCACAAACGTATCGATCCCCGTGTTTGCCGCTCCGTCTATGATATCGCACAGCTTTTGCGTGTCGAAATCGAAATAGGCGGCTTCCCAACTGTTGAGTACGATCGGGCGCGGCATATAAACATACTTCGGGCAAATAAGATATTCGCGGTACAAATCGTGAAAAGCGCGGCTCATTTTGCCCAAGCCGCCATCGGAATATACCGATACGACTTCGGGCGTTACGAATTTTTCCCCGCGCGCAAGTGTTTTGTAGAATCCGTAATCGTTGATTCCGCCGACTATTCTCAGCGTTTCGCTTTGCGATATTTCCGCTTTGAAAGCAAAATCGCCGCTGTAAACCAAATTGAATCCGTACGCTTCGCCGCCCGTTTCATCGGTGTTTTTTCGCACGATTGCCAAAAACGGATTCATTTGTCCCGAGGAAACGCCGCGCTTGCTCATCACCGAAAAGACCCCGTGCGCAAGCGGTGTACGCTCTTTTTCCCGCTCGCGCACGTGCGCGCCGGGCAAAGTGATCGCCTCAAACTTTTTATCCGGCATATCCGTGCAAAAAGAATACGCCCGCTCTACCATAAACGCTTCTTTGCCTTCGTTTACGATTTCGGCGTGACGCAAGATAACGGGCAGATCTTCGAACACGGTATAATACAGCGTAACCGTCGCACCGTGCAATCTGTCTTTGAGCGTTACCGCAAGCGTTTCTTTGCCGCGTACGCTCGGCATACCGTCAAGCGGCGGCTTGACCGAAAGCAGTTCGTGCTTTTCGTACGTCAAGTCGCATACACATCCGTCCGCAAAGCGAAAATCCGCCATGCTTTCCCGAAAGTCGCTCCGTCCGAACACGGGACACTCGCACCCGTATTCATCCATACTCGCCGTTCTGTCGCTCCCCGGCAAATAGCAACCATGCCCTCTGTCGGCGCGAAAAACGGTATACGAAAGGTCTTCGCGAGCAATGCGTTTACCGTAGTATACGTGTTGCAAAAGTCCGTATGCATTGATAAAAAATACGTAACTCGTATCTTTGCTCTCCAAATAAAACGTTCTTGTCCGCTGTTCGAAATAAATAGCCATATACACTCTCTAATACAATAAATCCATGATAAGTAAATTCCAACTCAAAAAGCCCGGAAACAAATTCGGTTCGCCGGTATCGGGATGATAGCTTTCGAACATTTCGCCGTGTTCCGTTAAACTCTTTTTCAGCAATAGAACTGTCTTATCACGCAAATTTTCGGCAAGCTCGATTTTATTATAGCGCAACAAACCTTTATAAACAAGATAATTCGCCACTATCCAAATTGCGCCTAACCAATTGGACGGATTATTGCTTTTTTCCAAATTATACATCTTTTCGTTACGTGCAACGGTGCGAACGCCGTATTTCGCCATAACGTCCGCATCTTGCAAATGTAAACATAATCGTTCGGCTTGCTCCTCGTTACAAATCCCCGAATACAGCGGCAAAAAGCAACCCCAAAAGCGAATTTTGAGTGGCACGGAATGCCACTTGGGTGCAAATCCTTCGTGAAACGTAAAGCCGTTATAGGAGCGTTCCGTTTTTACAAACCCGACGTCTTGCGAATAGTATATCCCGTCTTTCTCGTCCCACATTTGGCGATTGATTGTAGCTTGCAATGCCGCCGCCTTATTTTTATACGTAGCAAAGTCTTTGCCCTTTTTACGCAAAATTTGTGCCATAGCATCGTATTCTGCTACCATAAAACAGTTAAGATAAATATCCGCAGACGAACGCGGCGCACGATAAAACACGGTGGGATTGTTATCGATGCCTATCATGATATCGTCTTGCCAAATAAACAGTTCGCTACGCTCGTCAAACTGTCTCATTTCATAATATCGCAAATACGCCGCAAGTTTTTCCGTATCGATCCATCCGTAATCGTTTGCAAATTCTCCCGCTTGCAATGCCGCCTGACACAAAAACGGCTTATGCTGATTGAGCGGTACGCCTTTTTCGTGTTCTGCATGAAAATATCCCGCAAATAATCCGTTGCCCGAAAGCATAATGGGAATATAACCGTCGCCTTCTTGCGCCGCCAAAAAATTTTGAACACAACCTTTTATATGCGCCGCCACAATTTCACGTGAGCAACCGGCCGCTTTCATTTCCATATCGGAACAAGTGGCAAACGCCGCACATAATGCCTTTGCCGTAAAGTACGAGTCCCAATCCCATAAATCACCTTCATAACCCGACCCGGGATCAAGAAACGGATAGCATAATTCTCCTACGGGCTTTTTCAATACGCGGTGCGCATTGCGCAAAAAATATTCTTTGATTTTATCGCACATTCTATTTTGTCAACGTAATTGTCGGTTTCTTCATAATGCCGGTATCTTGCATACGGTATTCGTATGACCACATATTGCCATCCGTATACCATAAGTTCGGACCTTTCCAACCTATAGGCACTGCGGCATGCAGTCCGCCAAACGTATTTACGCGTGTGCCGAACAATGTGAGTTCAAGTATATGAGCGCCTTTTTTTACTCCGTCTATTTGTAGTTTATACGGCGGCAACACGATTTTTCCCACATCCTTTCCGTCGAGACGCGCGCTGATCAAAGCACCGATATAGAAATCATCCGTAACCGTAATCGTACCGTCTTCTTTGCAAATAAACGGAATTTTGTACGTAATATTAGCGCCGTAAAACGGAAACCCTTGTTTTTGCAAAGCATCAAAAGTAATCCTCTTTGCCGCTGCAACGATCTTTGCATGAGATCCGAGCGTTTTCACACCGAAATCTCCGAGTAAAAACAGATTTTCCAAACTAACGCGTTCGCTTATGGGTACACGCACGACAAGTTCGTTCTTCCCTCTTCGAAGACGGGGTAAAGGCATAGTATAAATTTCCTTGTCTACAAACCATCCGTCTCGAACAACCGCAACGTTCGCCCCATTTAATATCACTTCTTCTGCGTACTCATAAGCAAATTTACATTCCGTTTCGATTTCGCTCTCTATGGTAAACCGCAACCAAACGGACTCACACGGCGGCAAAGAAGAAAGCCGCCACGGTTGTACGTCGAATCCATTCGCCGCGGGATAATGCAACTGTGCCCGTACACGCATATCGATTCGTAACATCTCCTCACGCGGCTCGAAATGTTTTCCGTCACGCGACCACTCCGGCATATCCAATACGAGTACGTTCGGTTCGCTTAATTCGTACGAAACATAATCCGGCACAAATATATCCTTTTTTGTTGCATCGGTTTCCGTACTTATCGCTTGACGACGTTTTTCTTCTTTACGCGGCGAAAGCATATATAAAAAAGAATCGAAAGGATAACACGTCGTTTGTATGACCGTGCTGCCGTTTTCATTGTAATATTCCGCCGCGCGGATTTGTCCCGACAACGTATCGTATAATGTAGGAATGTATGTCCCCTTTATGCAAATACGCAAATTCTCTTTACAACAATCCGCTCCGTCGTTACGCGAGGCTTCGTCGCAATGCGCTATAAACAACCACTTGTTGCTTCCGTCGTCGCGCATATTGTAAATTAGGTCTCGCTTCTGTTCTCCGTTGCCGCCGAAAATCGAAACTTCTCGCTCTTCTTCGAGCGCTTGCAATAATTCGGCTTGCGCAAAGCGCACATGCGTTGCCATATTCCATAAACTTTGTGCGGCATTACTTCGCGTACCGTCTACGCATTCGGGGCACTTGCCGCAAACGATAACCTTGCCGCCCTTTTGCGCAAACTCCGTCAAACAAGCAAGCGTTGTGCTGCGTACTGTAACAATCGGCGGAACGACTACTGCCTTGTATTGCATTTTGCCCACGCAAAAATTTTCTTTTTGTCCGTCGTACAAATCCGGCAACATACTTTCGCTTACAAAATCGAAATCCGCTTGCCCGCGCAAAAGCCACTCAGTAATATCCGCGAAATTGCGATCTATCGTATCGCTTTGCATAGACGTATATTCGCGTACGCCAAACGTAATCCACGCGCTTTCTATCGGATGAATAACGGCAATGTTTACATGCGGAACGCCTCGCGTAAGCGCGGTATTGAGCCGAGCGAAATGGTTCTCTATGTAGCGGTACTCGCTATACCAACTCGATTGGTAGTTTATGCTTGCGGGATAGTCTCGCTTTGCCGAGCCGCGCATACTTACCCACGCCAAGTGCGGCACTCTGAGCGTTACGCCGAGCGCAGCTTGCCAATCGCCTTGGAACTTATGCCCGCGAAAATCGTATTCCCATCCGGTCACGCCGTACAGTTCGCTCATCATTCTCTTTCTTCCGCATTGATGTACGACCGATTGCGCTTGCTTTGCCGTAGTAAATTCTTTGCGATTACACAGCATATCTATGCCCGGAATATCGAACTCTTTATAGTGCCGCATGGCTTCGCCGAGCGCACACATTTGCGAATGCAACGTAGGCTCTTCCATATAATGCCCGGTAAAAGCCAAGTTATTGTGCGCGCACCACTTACCTATTTTATCTCCGTAATTCTCGGCGAAAAGCGTTGTTGCGTGCATAAAAAAGCGATATCGCTCGGTATTCGGAGAACCGTCGCTTTTATCCCATATCACTTCGGGCATACGCTCCGTAATATCGTAGCCGAACCGCTCGATAAACGTGTCTTTGAATTTTTGCGTCCAAGGAAAAGCCGCATCCGCTCCGTCACGCGCATAGCCTTTGAACGTAACGATATAATAGCTCGGTTCGTCCGTAAATATTGCCGGCACGGACTTGCCGAACTCGTTGCCGAGTTCGCGCTTGTATGCCTCATGCGTTACTTCTATAAATTTGTCAACAGCCTCCGACGAAAGCGTATCGAGATAAGTAAACCCGTTGTACCAACCCGATTTTTCACCGAGTAAAATATATGCGTACCACTTTTCGCCCGCCGCATCGGCAGATTCGTCAATCGTTTTATATTTCTTTATTTTACCGCAATCGTCAAACACGATATCGAAAGCGGTAAGATATTCGGGATCGCGCTCGTCGCCGCTGTGCAACTCGCGCATTTCTTGCGGAGTCTTTCGTGACAAGACAATGGATTTTTGGCGGAATTTTTTATCGCACGTTACATATCCGCCGCCGGAACCGCTCGGCCATCTGTCTTCGTCGTACAAATACGAAAACATTCCGTTTTCTTTGGCTTTGTTGTTACAAGCACGTATAAGATGCATAAAATCTTTACCCAAATATACGGTGCTCATTCCGCAACGAGTGTGCATAAAAAAGCCGCCGAAACCCATTTCTTGCAGTCTGTCTATTTGCCACAGCAGTTCTTTTTCCGATAAATCGGTATTCCACGCCCAAAACGGCGCTCCGCGATACTCGGCGGGCGGATTAGTAAATATTTCTTCGATTTTCGTCATTTCTTTAATGGTGTCCATAATTTTACAACCTTTTTTACAACATATTCTTACTCGGTGATACCGAATTCTTTACTGTAAACATACAACGGCGAAACATCGGCGTTTTCCCCGTAAACGGCACGGTAAATAGCAAGCGCAACGGGCTTTGGCTTCCCCCTATTTACGGGATCGGAAGGCGAATAGAAAAGCCCGAACGTATTTTCCTTGCTATCCGACGAAGTCCAACCGTACAGCGATGCATACCGAAACAGAAAAACGGTTTCCACAAAAGGAAGCTCGCCTTTTATGACTTCGATTGCCTCGGCAAATTCTTGCGCAATAACGTCTTGCGGATTTTCGGATTGTTTTCGCCAATCCTCGCTCATGCCGAACTCGGTAAGGAAAACTCTTTTTTCGCCGTCTCCGTGCGCTTTCATAATGTCGTAATACTCCAAGCTGACGCTTTTAACACGCGCGGCGGCATTCTCGGCAAAAGCATACGGATGCCATGCCACTACATCGAAATAAGCATCCGGATCGTTCACATAGTGCTCCTCTATCGTAGGCAATGTTTTATTTTCGATATATTCGTAACTTGCCTCCAACACAACGGGAGAGTAATTGTTACACGTCAATCCCGGATATACGCATACGTTTTTCGGATTTATCTCTTTTATGCCTTTATTTGCGGCGTAACATAAATCCGCCGCAATAAATCCCATATCGTCGGGCGTCAGCGCCGATTCGTCGCTACCGAATTTGTTGTTGTCGAATTCGTTTTCCGGCTCCCAAAAAGTCACTTCGGTAAATTCCGAAGCAAGCAAACGATAACATTCGTAATACATTTGCACCCATTTCGCATATAATTCGGGGTCTTTGTGCGGATGCAATACGATATCCACTTTGTTTTGCGGGTTTTCAAAATCGAACGGATACAAAAAGCGGTGATTCATGGCAACGATGCGCTCCACGCCGTTTTCTTTGAGCAAACGAAAATACTTATGGTATTTGTCCGCTTCATACCGCTTCACGGAAAGAGCGTCGGAATCTTTTGCTCTTTTGATAACGGTAGGGATATGCATCCAAACCCGTTGCGATTTCGCGCCGAAAGCGCCCGCCATTTGCGCACACCATTCACTCGTGGCTCCGTCTTCTCCGCCATCCATAGTGTCCGTTGCAATTTCGCAACCGCCCAACAGCCATTTTTCTTGATCGATAGGATCCAAAATACCGTTGCCTTTTTTACCGTTCGCATTATCGTCGCATCCCGCAAAACACAGCCCCATACACAAACATACGCAAACGATTGATATGAATTTCACGAACTTATTCTTTTTCATTGCGTTTCTTTCTCCTTACGCACAACACAACCGCAACTATGGCGCCCGCGCACACAACCACCGTACCGACCGCGATCAAAACGATCCCCCATACGGGAAAAACCCTACCGTCACCGTCATTGCTCACGCCGACCGGCGCGGGCTTTACCGCAAATGCACCTTTGCCGTCTTTATAATCGTCCCGTTCTATTTGCACAGTGGGACGAAGCGAATAAACGTTGAATTCGCTTAACGATACAGTTGTGTCGGCATCCGTTGAGACAGATATACATCCGGCAGAACCGTCATAATCATATATGGCAATCGGTTGGAACAAAAAACGCTCTGGTGCGTTCTTTTTCGATACGCCAACGATAAGTTTCCCGTTCATTGCTTCCAACAGAATCGTTCCTCCCGCAATTAAATCGTCGTATTCGAATTGTCGTTGTCCCACCGTTTTATCGAGGGAAGATACCAATCCTTCTTTTGTGAAACGTATCGCAGAACCGTTACCGAAAGTTACCGAAAATCCGGACGCGTTGGAAGCGGTAATATCGATACGGGCAAGGAAATCGGTATAGTTACGGCTTGTTTTTAGCGATGAACTCACACCTATGCGAACGGCACCGTCTTGCCATTTTGCCGAATTTTCGGCAGTAAATTCCTTCATCTCGTCTTCCGTCAAACGCAACACGTCTTCTTTCGCCATAGAAGATGCCGCATTGCCGGTCGTATTGACAATGGAAAAATCTTCCAAATGGAAAGAAGCGCCGCCGAACCCCGCAACCGTTACATAGCCGTATCCGTTAAAATCCCTTAATGTTGCCCTGCATATTTGCATTTCCGCCGCATCTGCGCCTTCGGGCGCAAAATACACTTTTGCCACACCGCTTCCGGCAACGACCATCACGCGGTAAGTGACGGGATTTTTTCCCGCATCGTTGCTTTCCCAAAGATTGTAGGTGTTGCCTATATGCACATATCCGCCCACCACCGCTTCATCGCAAGCGGCATTATACACGCGCATACGCATTCCGTTATCACTTTTTACAAAGAAAATTCCGGGGCAAGTATCGTAACCGCTCAGTAGTCCCGTTTTACCGAAAGACAAACCGATTGCGCTACCCGTGGACGCATCGTCTTTATTTTGCGATACCGTAATGCCGAATCGGCATATAAACTGTTCGTAACGCCACTTCGAACCGAATACCGATTTTTCATTTGCGTTGGCAAATTGTACGTAATTCCTCTCTTGTTTGCTCGAATAGCGCGGTATCGTTACTCCGCTTCCGCGAAACCATTTTGTGTCGTCTACATATTTACCGTAATAGGTTTGTCCTTCATCTTGCGTTTCTCTCAAACCCGTGAAATCGATTGCCATATCTTGCGGTGGATTCGCAATTTCCACACTATGGTTTTCCTTTATCGAAACATTATCGAATACTATTTCGCTTGCAATATCCCCCATCGTTGCCACGGCAAAATTACCCGCAAAATCCATACCGGCAAACACTTCCGAATAAGTTCCGAAAGAAACTTCGATACTGCCGTCGTAATATCCCACAAAATGTAATTTTTGCGGTCCACTCGGCAAATTATCGTACTGCACACTCGCCATTTTTTCTTTTCCGTATTTCGTAAGCACAAAACGCCATTGACCGTCCGGCATGCCCTGTATGCCTGCAAAGTTATTTTCGTCGGGAGTTACGGCATACGGAGAAAGTCCGAAACCTATTCCGAATGACGATTGATTCGCAAGCGACTCCACGTTCACATCCAACGCAATCGAAAATTGCTCTTCGCAATGCGGATCGGTTGTAATCGCTTTTTTACTCAGAAGCATACCGTTATTTACTTCGTCGGTGCTAATAACCGTATCGGCGCCGAGCATAACTTGCTCGGGACTTAATTTGTTCACGCACCACGTATACTCGGTAGTATCGTATCCGAGCGAATTTTCCGTATCCGAAAGATCGGAATAAGCGACTCTCTCGTTATTTTCCCGTATTTCGAAATCGTAAATGCGAACCGACATATTATTGAACATGGAAAAGCCGAAATATCCGTCGGCGGCTATGTTCCATGATATTATCGGAATCATTGTCTCTAATTGGCTGTCGCTCCAACAATAATATTGCAGTTCGTATACGGGTTTTCCGTTGCCCGATTGTACTTCGGAAGTTTTGCGTAACACGAACTTCACGTTCGTCATTCCGCGCAATGCTTTGGCAATCATGCTGTCGTCAAACGCTTCATATCGTTTTCCCGTATCGGGATTGATTTTGTCGGTAGAAAGGTTCTGCGATAAAGTACGATCCGACAAGTGCGTTTCTTTGCCGTCGTTTCTGTCCATCAACTGTATATAATCCCGATGGCATACCAGCATCGCCGCGGCGCGCAACGTAGCGCTTTGCGCGCTTTCGTGCCCGAACTGTATACCGAACCAGTCGGCGCCTTGTCCGTCCGACGGCATATTTTCCGCCGTAATCTTAAACCGAATTTCACAGTCGCCTTCGATTTTGTAATCGGTAAACAAAACGGGACTGTCCCATTCGTGCAAAGGTCCCGCAAACGTTACGGAGTAATTCTCCCGCCGCATTTGAAAATCGTTCCGAATCCAATTTTCGGAGTCGGACAACGTATCGAATCGGTCGACAACATTCGTTTCGTGTTGCGCCGCATGCGCCACATAACTTCTCGCGGTAACCGACAGCGAAAGCGCAACGCAAACCGTAAGCAACAACAGGACGGCTCCGCCGAATCTTTTACCCGTTATTTTACGCATTGATTATCTCCTCAATATTAAAATCTTTCAAAAGTCAACGTCCGGCGTAAACTTCTTTACCAAAAAACTTACAAGAATAACGAAAGGAGTTACCATAACCGACATGGCTATTCCCAATGTAGAAGCAAGCATCATAGCATTTTGACTGCCGCTTTTGGTCGCATCGATTATCATCCAGCTCACTGTATAGAATTTGTTGCCCACGCCCGGATCGACGGCAATCAGCATAGGGCAAAAACCGAAAATTGCCGTGGGAATCCCTATCAACGAAACGCCTACCGTCGGCATAACGAGCGGTAAAACGATTTGGAACGCCTCGCGCCAAAATCCTATGCCCTCCAACTTTCCGTATTCGCGTATATCTTCGGGTATGCGGTTCATTGCGCCGTTTAGCGTTATAACGCCCGTACTCGCCGTTAATATACTGTACAAATATATCAACGGCCACATTTGCTCCGATTCGGAATCAAGCCATAGCCTATTGTATCCCAATTTGTCGAACAACATTTTTATCGGACCGAACTCGGGATGAAACATATTGCGGAAACTGAGCGTTAAAACGCTGACGGATATAATGCCCGGCAAATAAAAGCAAAACCGAAAAAACTTTTGCATCGGAACTTGCTTGTAAAAAACATAAGCGCAAATATATACGATCGGCAACTGCACGGCGGCAACCGCTAAACCGTGAAAAGAATTCAAAAAGATTCTATGACTTGCGGGATGACCGTCCGTTCCCAAAATATATTCGCTTATAACTTGTTTGTACCGTTCTATCCCGAACCACTCGTATCCACCCGTGCGTATATTATAGCGCTGAAACGTAAGCGCAATGGTATCGAAACTGACATATACCCAAAAAATCGCAAACTGAATAAGCGGTATAATTACAAGCGAAAAGATAAACAGTCCCGTATGGAATTTTTCTTTTTTGTAAAACGGCGTCTTTTTTATGCTACGTCCTGCAACCATTTATTCCACTCCCTTTGCGCGTTTTGATGGATCTCTTTCAAAATATTTTCCGCGCTTTGTCTGCGAATTGCCGAAAAATAGCCGGAATGTACAGACTCGGGCGTAGGCAACAAGAACATATATATGGGACTTACGCTCTCTTGCGGCGTTCCCACGGGATACGCCATAAGACGCACGTCGGACGTATTGTAAATATTTATCACGTCTTTCGTAAAAGGCGTATACTCGAATCCGTCTTTTTCGTTTTCGGCGGCATTATACTTAAACGGTCGAATCGAACCGTTTTGTTTGGTGAAATCGAGTACGGCTTCTTCGGAAGACAAAAATGCCAGAAACTCTTTTGCTAAATTGAGATTGACCGCTTTTGCCGGCACGAACATTAAATCTTCGCTGTTATAATAATTCATTTGCAAAGGATCTCCGTTTGTGCCGCATTGCGCGCCGTTTATTCGCGGAAGCGTCATCATGCGAATCGTAAAATCATTCTTACCGTCCTTATCCATATCGCGCCAATCGCCTACCTCGTTTTCCATAAACGAACCGCCTAACAGCATGGCGCACTTTTGCAACGCAAACTCTTTTTCGGCATCTTGCGTGGAAAACACCATAACGTTTTCGCTCACGTTCTTCAAATCGCCGTCTGCGTTTATTTTGCAAAAAATACTTTGAAAAGCCGCAATGGACGCTTTAATGCCCGCTTGATTAAATACGTCTGCCGATTTGTAGTTCCAGAAATCGAAAAACGATCCCGCCGCGTCGTTTACGTCGGGATTCGCCGTATTGGGCGTATAGGCTCCTTGATACTGCCCCCACCAACCGCGCATTAAATATTGCAGCCAATGCGGCTCTCTACCGGCAAAAGCAAACGGCGTAATGCCGCGTGCCGTAAGATCGCCGCAATATTCTACGAGTTCTTCCACCGTTTCGGGAGGCGTCGTCCAGTTCCCCGCTTGCGCGCGGCGCGGCGTAGCGGCAAGCATTTCTTGATTATAGCAAATGCCTACTTGAACAAGTGCCCACGGCATTGCCCACGGAAACGACTGCTCTTGTCCTACGTATCTCGGCATATAGTAGCTATCGCATACGTCATTTAGCATAAAATCTTTTATTTTCGTTGCACCTGCCGACGTTTGCACTTCTGTCTCATATACGGAATTGAGATTCGCCAAATAGCCGAGCGACACCCATTCGCGCCACGGTGCGTTCAAAAGCATATAAACGTCGGCGAGATTTTTACCCGACTGCAACTGCGAATAAACGTTAGAACTGCCGAGCGATGGGTCTCCCTCAAGTTTTACCTTTATTCCTTCATGCGTTTCTTCAAACTTTTTTGCCGCCGTTTTCAACCATACGTCGCCGTAACCGCATTCCGCATAGCGAACAAGCAGTTCCCCCTTTTTTGCACCGCCTTTCGCACATCCAGCCATGCCGAACAGCGTAAAAAAGAGAACCCCCGCCAAACACGTGGCAATAAACGAACTTATTTTGTTTTTCATAGTAACCTCCGAATATTTTCTAACTTTTAACCTTTGATACCGCCGCCGAGCGAAAACCGCATGATCCTTTTTTGAAACGCGATAAATAAGATCATTACGGGCAAAATCGTAACCAACATAGCGGCAAACAATTTTGGATAATCGTTTACATACTGAGCGTTACCGCTCGATATTTGCGCCGATAACCTTTGAATACCCGTTGCAAGCGTAGGATGCGACGGCAAATACAAGTACGGCGTCATAAAGTCGTTCCAAGTACCTATAAACGATAAAATATACAGTATAATCAACATACCGCCGGCTTGCGGCACGTAGATTGTAAGAAAGATTCGCCAATTTCCCGCACCGTCGATTTTCGCCGCTTCCCTGTATGCATCGGAAACGTTGGTAAACACACTGGACAGCAACAAAAAGTTTACGCCGAAACCGCCCATGGAAAGGACTAATATTCCCACCAAATTATCGAAGATACCGATATCGTTGATGAGTTTATACGTGGCGCTTTGCGTACCGGCTATAGTTACCACCATAGGAAGCATTGCAACCGCAAATAGTGCACTGCGTAGCTTAAACCGATGTTTGGCATACGCATATGCTACGCAACTCGTAAAAAACAATCCGATCAGCGGCGACAGCACCGAAAGAAAAACCGTATTGAAAAACATCTCGCCGAGTTGAAATTCCGTAACCATTACGGCAAAATTCTTTATATTGACGAACGGGTGTTGCGGCATTGCCAACGGGTTAAGAAAGAATTCGGTTTTGTCCTTTACGGAATTGAATATCAGCCATAAAAACGGAAACAACAAAACCACCGAATATATCATAAAAACAACTGCGAACACAGTCAAATGAACATTGGCTTTTTGTTTTGTTTTTGGTTTTGCATGTAGTATATCGGTCATATATATTCTCCTATTGCGTTCTATTCTGCCGGCGTGAAAAAGGATATATTCGAAAACGTAATAGGCGCCGCGCTTCGAACGCGTAAAATTACTTTTGCTTGGGAATTGTCCGGCAACTCAAACGAATCGATTTGTTTCCAGTCGCCGTTTGTCTCCAAAATATAGTACGTAACCGTTTTTCCGTTGCGTACCGCTCGCATTCTCGCGCCGCCTTCGGCGTGTACGCAAAAGTTTGCTTCATTCCATTGCTCGTATCCGCCTCCGTCCAAATCGCTCGGGCTTTTATTTACCACGACTCTGTTATCCTCGGTATTACCGGGGTCGAAGGTCATTCCTTTCAAATCACTGCTTGCACCCGTTCCCATTTCCACGCTGAAACGGTATGTTCTGTCGTTTGCGCCGCTCACGAACGCACCGTATTTTACGGTAAATTCCACACCGTATTGCGTCCCCGTTATTTTTTCGTCGTACAGCTCCACGTACACGTCGTTCTTGTAACCGTCCCACGGGTTATTTATCGTTATCGAAGGGTTCTCCCCCGTTACCGTAACCGTATTGCCGCCGTACGGATTGACGACAAGCACCGACGGGACGTCCGTCACGTGCACGTCCGAGAACGTGATTTTATAATTGCTCCGCACTCGCAATATTATAGCCGCGCCGCAGTTGTCTGGAAGCGTCAGTTCCCACAAACTGCGCCATCCTCCCGTTTGCATTTCCACATAGTACGTCACGGTTTTTCCGTTGCGAACGGCAAGAATATGCGCGCCGCGCATTGCGTCTAAAAACAGTTCCTTGAAGGGAAATTCCAGCCAAACTTCGTCTAGTTCGCCGTTAAGATTGTTACCCGCATACTTATGAAGCACCAATCTATCGCCGTTTACACTCCCCGGTTCGAACGTAAGCCCCGTGAGCGCATTCTCGCCGGGTTGCCCCATTCCTATAAAGAATCGACAAATCCGCTCCTGTCCTTCCGTAAGATTTTCGAATTTTACATACGTTTCCACAGCGTACCTATCGCCGGTTATACGGCTGTCCGTCATTTCGAGATATACGTCGCTTTTATAAGAATCCCAAGGATTATGGAACGTAATCGAGTCGCCGACACGCTCCGCATAATCGCCGCCGTACGGATTGTGCACCGTACCCAAAATAGGCATATCGATTTCTATTGAATACGTATCATCATCGTCGGTAACTACAAGCGTGGTCGAATCGTACGCCGTATTGTTGCTTACAAAAACCGTGTACGTTCCCGACGACCAATTCGTTACGGACAATTTACCGTTTGAAAGCGTCACGTCGCTGTACACTGTATTACCCTGAGCGTCTTTTACCATAAATGCAAGCCCGTTTAACACGCTCTCATCGGTAACGGGAATACCTTGATGTTTTACCGTTACGTTTACCGCTACGTTGCGAAGTGCGGGAATCGCAACACTCTCCGTTACCGTTCCGTTCGGCAATACCTTATCGTTACCGATTATAAAGTGCGCCACGTTGCCCGCTATACCCACTTGCGCGTCTTTCGCAACCACATACTCGGCATACGTAAAGTCGGCGAACGAGAGAATAAGATTATTTCTTGCCCGCAAAATGATTTTGGCTTGCGAATCTTGCGCCAATTCTATGCTGCCGATATTTTGCCAACTGCCGTCTTGCATTTGCACAAGATACGTAACGGCCGTTCCGTGCCGTATTGCGCGCATGTGCGCTCCTTTTGCCTGTAACACAAACAACTCATAAAACGGGAACTCGCTCCATTGTTCATGCCCTGCCGATTGATCGAGATTATCGGTTGAATAATTGTGCGCCACAAGTCTGCTTCCCACGCCGTTATGACCGTTGTCGTCATTGCTGTTTTGTCCGTGGAAAGTTACGCCGCGCAAATCGCCCGTACCCATTTCCACAATAAAGCGGCTCAGATTGAAATGATCCTTATACGTATTTTCGTCGTATTCTTCGCTGAATTTTACATAGAAATCTATGGCGTATTTATCGCCCGCGATACTGCCGTCGAACAGTTCCGCATACACACCCGGAACATATCCGTACCATTGGTTATGGAAGGTAAAGGTCGGATTGTTCGCATCGCCCTTATTCGTAAGCAGATCTCCGCCGTTCGGATTGACGATCCTATACGGAGGTATGCACAAAGTAAGCTCAGCGGTCGCCGCATCTCCTACGGCAAACGTACCCGTATCGTAACGATAATCGTTTGTTACGGTTACGGAGTAAGTTCCTTTCGCCAAGTTGCTTACACTCAGTTTTCCATCGGTTATCGTAACATTTTCATATTCTTTGCCCGACTCGTGAACAAGCGTAAGAACAAGCGATTTGATTATGCTTTCGTCGATTACGATATCGTCTTGACGTTTGACCGTAACGTTTACGGAAATATTGTTGTTCACTTCGATTTTGGGAATATCGATAATCGACGCGCCGTCGGGCGTGAATACTTCGCCGTCGATTTCAAAATGCGCAAGTATCCCTTTTTCGTCGACTGTGGGCGATTTACCGGGTACGTACGTGCCGAATGAAATTTTGGAGAACGTGTATTTATCCGGACTGCTGGACCCTATGGCAACTTTCGCCGAACCGTCGGCAATCGTAAGGGAATGAACAAGCAACCAACTGTTCCCGTTTTTCATAAACAAACGAATCGAATTGCCGCTGCGCAACATCCGCAACGTAACGCCGCGCTGCGCACCGCTCATAAATGCCGTCGAAAGCGCACTGCTATCGATATTGTCACCGGCCACGTCGAAACATCTGTTGCCTACGCTGTATGCGCCTATCCGCAATCCGTCGCTTTTCGTGGTGTTGAGTAGAAAACCCGATACTCCGCTTTGGGCATCCGAAAGCACAAGGGCAAATCGCCTGTTCCAATCATCTCTGTCAAAGTCGCCGTCTATACGTAATTCAAACTGCGCAAGATAGTGATTGCCCGTGATTTTTTCCGATTGCAGTTGCACGTAAGATTGCGGATCGTCGCCATCCTTCCAAGGCGTTTCGAGTATAAGCGTATGATCCCCTTCGTTATCGCGAACCGCGGCAATATACTCGGGATGCTCCGAAGGCACGGTTATCGTATGTTCTATTTCGTCGAGATATACCGTATCGGCCGTGCCGCTTTCGGTCACCGTAAATTCGGTAACATAGTATCCTTCGACATAAACGCGGTACGTTCCGGCTACGAATTTCGTCTGCGAAAGTTTTCCGCCGTTTACCGTCACGTTCGCATATTCGGCAAGTCCGCCGACGTGAATGCAACGCACGGTTACGTTCGGTGCGGATACTGCGTTGCCGTTTTTGTCGGTTACAACCGCCGTAACCGTAACGTCTTTTTCCTCGATACGCGGTATACTCATATCCGTTTTCACTTCGCCGTCGGGAGTGAATTTTTCCGAACCTATTTCAAAATGCGCGAGCATGCCTTCTGCGCTGAGCGTGGGCGCCTTGCCCTGTACGTATTCGGCAAAAGATACGCCCGTTACTTCGATTTTATCGTCGCTTTTTACGCGGAAAGAAACGTGCGCAGCCAAAGAATCGGGTACGGTCATTTGTTTGAGTGTAAACCACTGTCCGTTTTCCAAACGCAATAACAGCGTAACGGTATTGCCGCTACGGATGGCGCGCATATGCGCTCCGTCGGTAAACAATGCGCGGAATCCCACCGTATATTGCACGCTGTTGTTACCCTCTGCCGGATCGTCCGTGTTCAACATGTATACTTCGATATCTTTTCCTTCGTTGGATATCGGCGTAAACGTAATGGCAGTATTACCGGAGCCGCTTCCCATTTGTACAACAAAACGCGACTTCCATGCGGATGTAATCGTTATATATCGCACGATAAAATCTACGGCGTAATGTTTTCCCGTTATAACGGAATCCGTCAATTCCACGTATGTGCTTGCTTGATAGTTATCCCATGCATTGTCAAAACCGAAAATCGCATATTCGGTTTGCGAATCGCGTCTTACGGTAATTTTATCCGAATTCGCCACGGGATTCTCAATCGTATATGCTTGTTTATACAGCGTTATCGCACCGCTTTCCGTAGCGTTATTCACGGTAAACACCGTATCTTCGTACCCCGCCACACGCACGGTATATGTCCCTTCCGCAATATCGAACGACGTGATTTCCCCGTTTACGATATCTGTCGCATACGTCTTACCTCGTACGGGTATGAATGTTGCCTCAATCGACGCGGGCGCCGACAACATTTGCGCATCCATTTTGAACGTAACATCTATGGAAATTCGCTTTACCGCCAACTTTGGAATCGTTAATTCGGACTCGGTTTTTTCCTCATTGGTCGTAGAATAATATTTGCCGTCTTTATAAAAATGCGCTTCTTTTCCTTCCGACTCTTCGGTCGGATTTTCTTGCGCCGTATATGTGGCAAAATCAATCCCGGAAACGGTATATTTATCCGGTCCCGCCGAAAAAAGCGCAACTTTGTTTGTGCAGCCGCTTGCTATATCAAACGAACGCAACAACGCCCATTTTCCCGCACTTAACATATATAGCGCAACCGTGTTACCCGTGCGCATAACTCGCAAATTAACACCGTCTTTGCTTGCCGCATCATAAAAAGCATCGCCCAAATTCGCATCGACGGCCACGTTTGCCGTCATATCGTCAAATATATGGCTCGCTTGCAGTTGGGCGGTTTGCAGATTTCCATTCGTGGTCAAAAGGATAAAACCCGTTATATCTTTCTTATTATCGGATTTCCCCAACTCTATAAAGAATCGTCTATCCCACGCCGTCCTGTCAAAATCGCCCCGTATTGCCAATGTAAAATCCAAAAGATAATTTTCGTCTTTGATATTGGTATTTTTAAGCTCTATGTTCGTGGTATTTTCTTGCCCGCCCGCAAACGGTGTTTGAAACACTAAGACGTGCGTACCGTCTTCTTCACGTAATGCCGTAACATATTCGGGATGTCCTTGCGGCACGGTAAGCGTATGCTCCAATGCGTCGAGATACAATATAGCATTCTGTTCGTTTTGTTCCCGTACCGTAAGCACCGATGTATAGTATCCGCTCGCGCTCACTTCGTAGCATCCTGCGCCCATTTTATTCAATGCGATTTGTCCGCCTGCATCGATACTTGCCGTATACGTCTTTTCGAATGGCTTATCCACAAGTTTAAATGTAAGCTTCCCTATCTCGCTATATTCGGTTACGGCGTTACCGTTTACGTCTTTCACCGCGAGTGAAACCGTTACCGAATACTCGGGCAACTTTTGCAAAACAAGCGCACCTTCCTCCACTTCCGTTTGTGCCTTGTCGTCCAAGTAGAATTTGTGACACGTAGTACAATAGTAATGTCCTTCTTTTCCCGTAGCATCCAAAGTAGGTTCTATGCGGTTTTCTCGAACAAGCGTATGCGACGCATAATCCACAACATCATCTATTCTGTTTTTGCCTTCGGCATCGCGGAAATTTTGACCGCAAGCCGTACAATGCCAATATTCGTAATTACCGTTTTCCGTACAAGTAGACGGCACGGCAACATGATGTTCGGAATCGGGCAAAGTATGCGCGACTTTTTCGATGACAACGTCTTTATACGCTACTTCCGTTTTGCCGTCCGCATCCGAAAAGAGTTTATCGCAATGAGTACAAGACCAATACGCCGTATTCCCGTCTTCGGTGCAAGAAGCATTTTTTGCCTCATGAAAGATCAAATTATGCTCTTGCGTCTTTTTGCCGCATGCCGTTAAGCCAATCGTCACGCACAGCATAATCGCAATACCAATTGCTATCCATAATTTTTTGCTTTTTTTCATCTGTCCCTCCAGAAATCTGTAATCGCAACTCTCGTTGCGTTTACATTGTACGGTAATTACCCGCAAACGCTATATTTTGCGGCATGTGAATTATAACATAGTGTAAACACGGTTTCTACAAATTATGTGACAACAAATCGCAAAATTATGATATTTGCTTGTCAAAACCACCAAATTATGGTATACTTTCGTTATGAAAACTTTGCCGTTCAATTTGCAAGACACACCGCGCCCGTCCGACTACACAAAGCTATGGAACCAAATTTCCGCAAAACATTTGCATACATCGTTTGAAATTTTGATGCAAATAAGCGGGAAGATACAAAATACAGTAAACAATTTCTCGCGTATTCTTGTTCCCGGAAACATTGTGTTTATGCGTCCCGGAGATTGGCACTCTATTAACGTATTTAGCGATGAAGCGCATTTACACCGTGATATTTATATCCGTCCCGAAAAAATGCATAGGATTTGCGATTTCTTATCGCCTACGCTATTCGATGAACTTACGGCTTCATCCGAACCGATTTATTTCGATATCAGTGCAAGCAGAATGAAAATTTTGGAACATCAACTGTTTTTGTTTAACGACAAAACTGTTCATTCTTTCGACTATGAAAGTTTGCATTCTTGTATTTGTTTCAATCTGCTCTCTTATTACATCGAATACGCTGTAATCAGCAAAAGCGCATATCCGGATTGGCTACGTAAATTTTTGATATATCTTAATAATCCTGAACACTTGTCGTTGAAAATCGACGAGTTGGCAAAAGTCACGAATTACAGCCGCGAACATTTAAGCCGTCTTTTCAAAAAACATTTGGGGCAAACTTTGGAATCATACGTCACCGATTTGCGTATGAGCTACTCTTTGGAGCTTTTATCCGACACCGATTTTTCTATGGCATACATTGCCAATGAACTCGGATACGATTCGCAAAACAGCTTTACCAATAATTTCCACAAACATTTCGGTGTAACTCCTATGCAATGGCGAAAAAATCACATACCCCCCGACCGATCAGATAGACTGAAACCGTAATTCCTTTGATTTTTGCATTTTCTAACGTGTTTAGAGCATAAAAATGCCGTCCCCTTGCGGAAACGGCATCCGGTAATAACGCAGTTTTGCGCAAGGTTATCACACCCAATCTTACAATCATAGGACTTTCAGATTAACGCGAAAAAAAGTATATTCCGGCAAGGAATATATGCCCTATGATATTGAATCGGATGTGGTAATCGTATTATACTGCAAAATGCTTAAATAGTCAATAGACGAACGAAATTTAGACAGTTTACTATCAGAAAAAGAAAACGGAGCGTAATCGGCTCCAATTATACCCGTCGATTCTCTCTTTTTTCTGCCGTAGTATCTTTTCCTATGGGTAGTTCACATTCTTCTATCACCGTGATAGGTGCCACCTGTCAGCTTTGGCGTAGAGTACGCCCGTTGCGAGTCGAGTATGTAAAAAAGCAGAGGAGCAAACGCTCTCCTGCTTCTTTTTTGCTTAGAATACGTTTTTCTTTTTAAGAACAAGTACCGTTGCCGCGCCGCCGCACAACTCGGACTCATTCTGAGCGAAACAAGACCGTGGTTTTCGTTATCCGTCGGGGTTTCGGCAGGCTGTTCGATTATATCCGAAACGGTATCATTTGCCTTTGCCTCGACGGGCTTGTTCTGAATTGCTATTGCAAGCGAAGTAACAACGCCCGCAAGGATAAGAACGAACGCCGTAATAACGGCTATCCATCTGATTTTATTGCTTTTTTCGTTATACATTTTTTACCTCCTGTTAAAACGTGATGGTTGTCTTACTCGGCGTGACTTTGCTTACTTCTTCGCCGATAAAGAATTTATATTGCGCGGAAAATCCGAGCGTTTTGTGCTTGAACGTGACAAGGAAATACGGATTATTACCGTCGGAATCGGTGTTAATTGAATACAACTTATTAGTGTAAGTAGTCGTTTCGCCGTTGCCTTCGACTATTTTTGTTTCCTTGGATTCGTAATAATCATAAAGCGACTTTGTTACGTTAATCGAAAGCGTATTGCCGGAAGTCGAACAAGTTACGAACTCTTTTGCAATTTTATTGAAATCTACAATGTTACTGTGAGAACTCCAACCTGCGCCCCTGCCTGATTGAGAATAAGAGCCGCAAGTAATAGATCCTACTCCCGTAACGATTAGGGTAACAAAGTTAGGATATAAACCCTTGCCTGTGCATTTATTGCCGTTTACGGTCAAATCCGTTACGAATTTTTGTAATACAAATGGCGTTGATTCCGCCAATTCATAATTGCCTAAACGCGGCAAAATATGTATTTTTGCAATCTTGCAATACTGCTCGTAAGTCCGCTGTTTACTTGACGGTTTTATATAGTTTTCCAGCCAAATATTAAACCATTCTGTATATTTCAATAATATTTCCTCTTTATGTTAAATCTTTTTAATTATTTGCCGTTTTTATTATAGGAAAAAACGGCAAAAACCTTTAATTTGTTTATAATATCCCGATGAAATCAATGGGATGTTGTGGTATGTAAATTTTTATTAAGTTGTTGTTTTTGCTTTTCAGTTTGCCATTTTTCAAACTCTCGCATGTTTTGTTCCTCTCTGTAAAATTTGATAACGGCGGGCAGCATTGCTCGTGCTATAGAATCTAATGTAAAATCAGGTATCCCCGTACTGTTTTTACGCTTTTTCGTAGTTAATTCTCCTGCAAATTATTCGTTAAATTTTGTTTTCATTTTTATGGCTCCTTTTCTGAATTTTTTCTCAGCCTCGCATGAATGCGAATTTACGAAACAGGTCGGGCTTACTTTTTCTATATTTCATTACTTTTGGCGTTAAATTTCGCTCTTATAAAATGCCGACTCTTACGTTTCGTTTGGCAAGTTTTATTTCTTACTTGCCGTTGTAATTATTGTTTTTGCTTTGTTTTTCTTGTTTTTTGCGTTCTTCTTCGAGTTCCGCTTCAATTTGTTGTAGGCGCGGGACTTGCCGCGTTACTTCCGGCGTAAACATAGAGAGAACGGAGTCAAAGAAACTGCCGATTGTTTTCGGCTTGCCGTAGGCTATACGCCGATATTCTGTCGGATTAGTTCTTGCAAGTTCTTTGCCAACGTTTGTATAATGAGAATTATTGTCTTTTTCCTTTTGCAAGGCTTCCGATTTTTTTGCATATAGCAATGCTTCGTCCATAGATTTCGTAAGCCGCTTTGAAAGGTCGGCGTTGTCTGCCGTTAAAGCGATTACTTGTTCCTGTAACTTTCCGCGTTTCCGTGGAATTTCTCCGCTCTTTGCCTCGGTTAAAGCGTCTGCATAAACTTGATTTTCTTCCCGTACCGCTTCCGCTTGCTCGATTATCTTTTTCGCTTTATACTCTGCGGTGGAAAGATGTTTCTTCTGACTGCCTTCTTTTCCTCGCTGTAAACCCCAACGTTTTCCGACGGCTTCGTAAAAATCCGTTTGTAACTGTTGCAGTTGCGGTTTATCGAAAAGTTGTTTACTGCAAAGCCGTCCGTCTTTCGTTACGGGCATTAGGTTTAAGTGCATATGCGGGGTGCTTTCGTCGTTATGTACTACTGCCGCGATAATGTTTTCTTCGCCGTAACGTTCCGTAAAGAATTTGTAGCAGCCCGAGAAAAAGTTATACCGTTCGACCTTGACTAAACCGTCGAAAAAAGTTTTATCCGAACCTAACACGAAAGAGTTCATAACAACCGCGTCTTTGCGCGGGGATAAGCCTAACTCTTTTATTCTGCCGTTTATAAACTCCGTATAAGTTTTCCCGAAATATGGCGTAAAGCGATAATTGTTTCTCGTCCGCTCGCTGTCTATCTGTGGATTGTCAGACTTGTAATTTTCGTCCCGCTCGTTTTCTTTTTCGATAGGGGCGACGTCTTGTTTATGATATTTTTCCATATGACACACTAAATATGAAATGATGATTTTCCTCCTGAAATTTGTTATTATTCTCGTTGAGCAAAGTGTGTAGAATTCTCTCTGCCAACTGTTTTATTAGTGGTTTCACAGCCTCGCAGAGCCCACTCTTTGCGATAGCAAAGTATAGTGGGCTACACTTTGCATGAATTGTTATATTTTTTCTCTTGTTTTGCAACAAAGTTTTCTCCGCCTACGGCGGACGGTAACGATTATAATTTTTCATAATATTTTATCTCCTGTTTAATTTTATTCCCTCATATATATTGGAAAGTTACGGCTAATTTGCGGGGGTATTTCGCTAAACTTTTTTCAAAAAGCCTCCTACTATAATTGGAAACTTCAAAGAGAAAAGTAAATGGTCTACGCAAAATTTTTCCCGTAAAAAATTTATTTCTACTATAATTGGACATTTGAATATCGTTTGGCGGGGTGTTTTCGTAAGAAATAAAAGTCCTCCTACTTATATTGGAAAGTTACAATGCTTTTGTTGGGGTGTTTCACTAAATTTTTGCGAAAAAAATTTTTCCTCACTTAACCAAGGACACGAAAAACCAAAAGTTCGGGGTGTATAGAAAAATTTTCCTCCAGTATATTCCGAGGACTCGAAAATAGTAAGGTTGACGGTCTGACAGCAATATTTTCAAAAAAATTTTACGCGAAAAAATATCCCTCCATAATACCCAAGGACACGAGTTTTTGTTTTACAACCATTTTCACGAAATTTTTATTGTTTTTCGCAAAAAAATCCGCACGGCTTAAAATTTTATCAGTGCGACTTTACGATATAAAAAACGGACGTCTGCTTTCGCAAACCCCCGTGCTATTCTATTGCATTTTCAGGTTATATCTTCATATTAAAATTTTCCGACTAAATTCGTGAATTTACACTATCTTTCTTACTTATTTTAGCTTGACTTTTATTTTCGGCTGAGCTATAATATTTTTGAAAGTTGGTCGATATATATATTGTATTTACAAAACAATAGGAGGGCTTTATGAACCCGATTAAGAGAGAAACTTATTTGTGCGAACTTATCAATCGCAAAGAAAACGGTTTGATAAAAGTTATAACGGGCATTCGCAGATGCGGAAAAAGTTATCTTTTATTTAATATTTATTACGAATACCTTTTATCTCAGGGCGTTTCGGAAGAAAATATTATAAAAATATCTCTCGATGACGAAGAAAACGAAGAACTTCGCGAACCGAAAAAATTATCCGCATATATTCGGGAAAAACTAAGCAATAACGACTCGATGCATTACGTTTTTATCGACGAAGTGCAATATGCAATAAAAAAAGAAGACTTGAAAAGCGATAAGCCGCTTCCTCTCTACGGCGTATTAAACGGTTTACTTCGCAAGGACAACGTAGACGTTTACGTTACGGGCAGTAACTCTAAACTTCTGTCGAAAGACGTTATGACGGAATTCAGAGGACGCGGCGACGAAGTAAGAATTTATCCGCTTACGTTCAAAGAATTTTATGCGTACACGGGCGGGGATAAAGCGGAAGCGTTTGAAGAATATGCGCTTTACGGCGGGCTTCCTCTCGTTTTATCGAAAAAGACTCCGCGTGAAAAAATGAAATATCTTTCCGACCTTTTTAAGGAAGTTTATTTTAAGGATATCGAGGACCGCTACAACGTTGCGATGCCCGAAGTTTTGCAGGTTTTAACGGACGATTTATGTTCTTCCGTCGGTTCGCTTACCAATTCGTTAAAAATTGCGAATACGTTGAAATCGGTAAGAAATATCAACGTCAATTCGCAAACGATTTCAACCTATCTCACCTATCTCGAAGAATCGTTTTTGTTTAACGAGGCGAAAAGATTCGACGTAAAAGGGAAAAAATATTTCTCGTATCCGTCGAAATATTATTGCACCGATATGGGACTGAGAAACGCGCGCTTAAATTTCCGCCAGCAGGAAGAAACGCACGCAATGGAAAACATTATTTACAACGAACTTCTCGCCCGCGGGTATTCCGTTGACGTCGGAGTGGTTCAATACACTTCAAAAGGTGCGGACGGAAAACAACATCAGATTCAGTGCGAAATAGATTTCGTGGTAAACGACGGAATGAATAAATATTACATTCAATCTGCTCTTAATGTCGATGATGCAAGTAAAGAAAAAACAGAACTTCGGCCTTTGACGGCAACGCGTGATTTTTTCAAAAAAGTAATAGTAACAAAAAACAGAATGAAGCCGTGGCTTGACGACAGCGGCATTATTCACGTGGGATTATACGATTTTTTATTGGATGAGAGTTGTTTGAAATAAAACCAACAAAAAAACACTAAAAAACGGAGAATGAAATGAAAGCGGTAATATATGCAAGATATTCAAGCGATAATCAGCGCGAAGAAAGTATTGAAGGACAACTTCGCGAGTGTATGGAATTCGCAGAAAAAAGCGGTATAACCATTATCGGCAATTATATCGATCGCGCACTTTCGGCAAAAACGGATAATCGCCCCGAATTTCAGAAAATGATCAAAGACAGTTATCGCAAAGTTTTCGATTCGGTTATCGTATGGAAAGTCGATCGCTTTGCGAGAAATCGTTACGATTCTGCCTATTATAAAAATATTTTAAAGAAAAACGGCGTAAAAGTTATTTCGGCAAAAGAGCATATCGGCGAAGGCTCGGAAGGAATTATTCTTGAGGCTATGCTTGAGGGCTATGCAGAATACTACTCCGTAGAGCTTGCCGAAAAAATCAATCGCGGGCTTACAGAAAACGCATTAAAGGGAAAATTGAACGGCGGAGGCATTCCTATGGGATACCGCCTGACGAAAGAAAAGAGCCTTGAAATCGACGATGAAACCGCTCCGTATGTTTTGGAAACGTTTACCCGCTATGCCGACGGAGAGAAAATGACGGCTATCGTGAAAGATTTCAACCGCCGCGGCATAAAGTCGAAATACGGCAACGAGATGACGCTCAACATAGTTCACCATATGCTTAAAAACAGGAAATATATCGGAGAGTATCGCTTTCGCGATATAGTTCATCCGAATGCATTTCCTGCCATTGTTTCAGAAGAGTTATTTAATCGCGTTCAGGAAAAAATGGATAAAAACAAGAAAGCTCCGGCTCGGCATAAAGCGGAGGACGATTATATTTTAACTCCGAAACTTCGGTGTGGTAAATGCGGATCCATTATGTTTGGCGAAAGCGGAACAAGCAGAACGGGAACTGTTCACCGCTACTATAAGTGCGCAAGTGCAAAACGTAAGCGCGGTTGCGATAAAAAGACTGTAAGAAAAGAATGGATCGAAGATATCGTTGTAAACTATACAATGAAAAAAATTATGGACGACGAACTTGTCGATTATCTTGCAGAGAGAATATTATATCTCTTATCTCAGGAGAATACTAGAATTCCCGAATTGAAAGCAAAGTTGAAAGAAGTAAACGGATACATAGACAATCTGCTTAACGCAATTCAGCAAGGTTTGTTCAATTCATCGGCAAAACAAAGACTTGACGAATTAGAATCGGAAAAATCCGAAATAGAAACCGCGATTTATACAGAACAACTCGAACGTCCCGAATTAACAAAAGACCACATTGCATACTTTATTACGAAGTTTCGCGATATAAATATCAATGACACGGAAAGCCGCAAGCGCCTGATAGACAGTTTTGTAAATATTATCTATCTTTACGACGATAAACTTGTAATTACGTTTAACTACAAAGACGGGACTAAAGAAATTTCTTTTGAAGAATTAGAAAAAGAAATGTGTTCGGATATTAAAGGACTTACTCCACCAATGGGAACCGCGGTCGCACCCGTGGTTCCTTTTCATTTGTGTAAAAGGCGTTGCCGGGATAATCGTTAAGACAAAAGTCGCGGAAAAGAAGATTTCTTACGATTGGCTTACGAAGCCCCGTCAAAACGGAAAGTTTGTAAAGAAAACTAAATAAAATATGATTTAAGGCGATAGAACGTTGATTCTACCGCCTTTTTGTGTGCTGTCAAGGTTTTAAGCCCTCCGAATATATCGCCTCTTCGGCTGATGTGGGTAGCACAAAGAAAATCGGAAGTAAACGGGAAAAATTGTTACTGAAAATTTGTATATATCAGCAAAGCCAAAGTTGAGCGATTTCAACCTTGGCTTTATTTTTTGTGCTATACAGAATTAAGCATAACTTCAACGCAACAATTTGTTCCTTTGTCGTTGACTTCCGATGTTGCCAACCGAAAATATATCAAAAAACATTTTTCTTTGTGCTTCGTTTGGTGTTGCCGAAAAGGCGAATTTATTCGGAGGTAAAGAAAATGAAAGAATTGCAAAAAGGTGTTTTAGATAACGATACGGTTATCTCGGCAGAAAACGTGCAACGTATGGGAGAAGTGATTGCCTTGTGTGCCATCAAGACGGTAATAGTCCGTGGTGGTAAAAACCTGCATAACCTTTATAAAGGATTGTTAAGAGATATACGCCGTGCAGATGACGATATGAGCCGTTATTCCGACGGCTACGAAATAGCACAGGAAGCAATATTGTTTCTTTGCCAACACATGGGCAAAAGACTTGACGATGCCTATCACACTAAAACGGGTAGAAAAATAACCATAAAGCAAGCGTGTTTTAGCGTTGCCGACAGATATTTGGCTAAAAACTTTGTAAGCCCTATGCTCAACACGATTAGCCTTAACGAGCAGATTACAACCGAATCCGAAACAATACTCGACGACAAACAAAAGAACGATTATACCGCTTTTGACGGGCTTATATCCAAAATGAACTTGACTGCCGTAGAACACGAAACGTTATCTATCCTTATGGCAGGATTTACAATGCTTCAAATAGGCAAAATACTCAACGTCAACCGCACAACGATTTGGCGCAGACAAAACAGTATTCGAAAGAAGTATTTGCAAGCAACAAATCGCTTTTAACAATAAACCAGACGGATAAATTAAAAATCTATCCGCCTATTTTTATGCCGTTCATAATTGAAATCTACTAAAAAATACGGTAAAGATTCAAAATAGATTAGTTCGATTTCTTATCTGAATAAAGTTCTACTATTCTTTTTATCGCCTTTTCACTATAAAACCCCGTTTTGCTACTTTTAGGATTTAGTGGATTAAGCAATCTTTCCATATACCATTCCTTGTTCCCCTTGATCAATTTCAAATACTTTGAAAATTCCTTATTGACTTTAATATTAGGTAATTGTTCTTTGACTTTTTTTATTAGTTCTTTATAGGAGTGTGGATATTGTTGCTTAATGAATTCTGCTTCATCTACTCTAACAGCCGGAGCTTTGGGGTTATCAGTAAATTTATACTCTTTTGTTAATGCAACAGCATCATAACTATTTGGCTCGATTGCTGCGATTATATCTGCATTAGATATATTCTTTACGCTATTAACAAACATTTCAAATCCAACAACTATTGAATCCGTAACGCCTTCATCATTTAATCTCTTAATTGAATTCAATACATCGCTAACAAATACATTGCTGTTATTATCCGTTGGTTTTTTATTTAGATATTTAATCGGATCAAATGGAAGATTAAAGCCTATCGGTAAAATTATTAAATTTTCATTTGATGCGATTTCTCTGTTAAAATACTTTTCAATAAAAGCATTAAAATTCATAGTCGCTTTTGATAGTAACATAAAGATAATCGGATCGAGATCTTCTTCGAAATAGTGCGTAATATTATTCCTATATTCGGATAAAAGATATAAATTCTCTCGCACTGCATTGAAATCCTTATTTGATTCCGAGAGATTGATATGTTCCTGAACATATGCTAATGCTTTACTAAAAGATATCGTATGATTTTTCTCTTCGTATATTTTTTTCTTGCCAATATGTTTATACACGTATGCCTTTAATGCCAACTCCCATGCATTTATGATAAGCAATGTTGCAGTTGGATAGCGATAGGGAATTCTTGGCTTATTATGAATCTCTATTCCGGCAAAAATAGCCGACTCCGCAGAATCAATCAAACTCTTTGCCACGTTCTTTTTCCTTGGCATTATCAAATCCACCTATATCATTAAATTCTAATTTTATAATAGCACATTTTAAGCAAAATGTCAAACTTGCCCGAGTTCAAATAGCACATACCAAACAGTTATACAATTACAAAATGTTGAAAGCGCTAAGATGAGAAAACATTTGCGAATAATTTTTGCAACCAAGGATAATCAAAGCCGAGAGCGTTAAACTCTCGGCTTTGTTTTAATCGAGTTTTCTATACATAGTTTCGATATATTGTATTTGCGAATCAGACAACAAGTATTTGCTATACAACTTTTCATCTGTCCACGATACCGAAAAATCCTGTAACGGTACAAATTGATACACTTTGTTAGGTGCTGCTTGCGAAATTTTTATTGCCGCTACAAGAGCCCTGAAAAACTTTGTTTTTAGATACAGAATAAAATTTTGTGCTTCTTTTTCAGTGGAAAACTTTGCGTACAGAAAAGACTGCGAGCACACAGAGTGCGGCGGAGCGTATTCGGGTTTTCCCAATACAATATCATCATCGCCCGAACCGCCTGAACCCGGTATAAATACTTTATATGTATCAATATCGCTTTCATTTTTAGTGATATCTTTCCTACGAACATACTCAACTTTTCTCTTGTTGTTTTCCACGTGATAAAGAAGAACATCGTGTTCTGCTGTAGAAGTCGTAAATACATCCAAGGGATTTTTCTTACTTGAACGAGGATTTGACGATATTCCAAACGGAGTATCGTTTGAAATAATTGTATCTACGGTTGCCCCTTTTTTAGTTTGTTGCATCACGGTTTCAACGATGCTCGATAACATTGGGTCGCGAATTAGTATTTCAAAACGGCTTAAATCTCGTTCCATTGTTTGGCTTGTATTCCCTTTTACAATAGTATAACTACAATTACCGCTATACTTTGAATTAAGAAGATAATAGCAAATGCCGCCTTTTATTTCGACAGTCGAAAAAAGCATAGACGAATCGGTATATGCTACAAGTTTTTGTAGAGAACGATTTGTCAGCATGAAATGTCTAAATGAACCTAACAAATTCTCCCGTCCTGCCGCAAACCATCTTGCCGGCATAATAAGAGATGAATAGTTGGGTTTGATTCGGTCTGCAAGCATTGCAAATATTTGATATATTGGCGCATCATTACTTCCGCCAGAACCACCTTCAAGTTGATACGGCGGGTTGCCAACTACAGCGTCAAATTTCATTCTATCGCCTCCGATATTCCAAGTGTCGGGGTTCGTCAATTTTTTGGAAAGACGATCCAAATCTTTCATGCGTTCTTCTACTAATTTAGTAAGATAAATTGCATGAACGTTATTTTTCGAATAGCCCGCAAGTGTACGAATGGTAATCATACGAGCCATTTTTGTTTTGCAAAGCACGAAAATATGCTTGTCCAAGGTGTCGAACCATATTTTTTGCGTCGTTTCGAGCGGTAGATCTTTTTCTTTGCCGGAAACGTTGAGCATATAGAACGAGTACGCGAGATACAGCGGATATAAGCCCGACTTTGAGTTCATTTCAAGCACTTTCGCATCGGTATTTAGGAAAATATCCGAAGTGATTTCGCCATTGTCTATTACTCGCGGTTCGTCCAATTCCTTTTGAAAATCTTCGTCAAAGAAGTTGTCACCGCCAATAGTATTGCCCATATGCATATTCACAACTCGCCATGGGGTAAGTACGGTTTCCTTGTCGGGATTTTTGAATTTGGACATTATTTCGACAATACGCTTTGCTCTGTAAGTGGGTGGCAATTCGTCAGCGGCTTTTGCTATTTTTCTGATACGAAGTCCCGCGCCGATTACAACGTCCTCATCGTAATACCTCAAAATGTCGAGGAACAGGTCTTTGCGTAAACCTTTGGGCATAAATTCGCCCCAAGATTCGTCGTCGACGATTTGAACAAAGTCTTTCAGGTGAATGATTTCGGTAATGTCGGCGTCCGCACCGTAAAACAAGAGCGGCAAACGTATCGACACGGCACGCAAGAGATTGAACATTTTCTTTTGTTCTTCTTTTTGCTTTTTATAAAGTTCAAGTGCAGCCTTTTCTTCTTCGGTAAGATCTTTCTTCGGCTTACGCTTTGCTTTGTCTGCCAACTTATGCTGTTCATCGGTCATACCGCTGTCAGAAATTACAACGTCAGTTTGTTTTTTGCCTTTCTTTTGAGGCGTTACCACGTCGGCGAGTTTTCGGAGAATGTCCTGATCGAACTGACTTATTTTCATTCCTGCATCGGAAAGATAAATAGTATCGTCGTCAAAACCGCTGTTGATTGCCGCATCTACGGATATGCGTTTGATTTGACGCATCATTTCATCTACGTCATAATCACGCATAACCGTTCCTTCGACGGAAATGATCGGGCAGAAATTGATAAACTCGCCAAGAGCCTTCTTTGCCTTTTCGTCGTCTTTTAAGCCCTTGTTGGTAACCCTGTGTACTTCAGCAATGACCTTGAGCGTTCTGTCGGGAGCAAAGTCGAAAACGTAACAATTTTTCTTTTGTCTGCCGTTGATATAACCCGGAGATTGAACACGGAAAATGGCTTGCATATATCCCGACGCGGAAGTAGATGACGAACCGGAGAGCATCATAACGGCAGTCCATTCTCGAACGGTAACGCCGGTTGTAAGTTTGCCGCAAGAAATCGTAATGGTTTTGGGGTATGACTTTATGGAACTGCGCACCAAAGTCAGGGCTTCGTCATACGGTTTTTCTTCGTCACCGTCACCCGCGATATTGACAACCTCGAAATCCTTGAAGTTGGGGTGTCTTTGAATCAATGTGCTAAGTGCTTTTGCCTCTTTTACGCCGGGAACAATCCAGAACGTGTGCGCAAACATATCTCTGTATTCTTCCGTCGAAAACGGATAGTTGCTGTCTTGGCTATCGCTTGAAATGAGCGACAAGAAGTTGTACACGTCATCTTCGTATACGAAATCGCCGATGGATTTACCTTCGGGAATAATTCTGAAATCTTTTTCTACGTCGCCCGTCCATGTGCGGAAAAATTCACGGAAATTGAATGCCGAATCTTCGGTAACGAAACGATAGGACGTCGGCATTTGCTCGGACAAGTCGAAGGTGAAAATGTTCATCTTCGGGAGTTCTTCGTAAGGATTTCGCTCGTTTGGATGATTTTCTTCCCATTCCGCCTTGGCTTTTTGTTCGTCGACGTAAGTCCACGTGTACTTGTTTTCGTCAAACTCGCTCATTATGTTATAGGGAGTACCCGACAACAACAATACTTTTGTACCGGGTTTACGCAATGTTTTTATAACGGCGTCGCCTAAGTCGGTAGAAGTGCCTTCGTGCGCTTCGTCAATGATAAGCAAATCCCAGTCCATATCGAAAACGGCATTGTTTTTGTTGTATTTTCCACCGACTCGTTGTGAACCTCTTAAATCTTGAATAGATGCAAAATAGACAAACGGCGTTTGAGATTGAACCGTTTGTTTTAATTTGAAATCGTTATCGGCATCTATTGCGCTGTCGTAATCGACAGAACCATTTGTTTTGTCGATGAAAAGATGATTTGTGCCTGCAAACATCAAATCATGGTCTGTTCCCCAACCGTCTTCAACAGCAGGGCGGTGCGTAATGACAATAACTTTTTGATAATGCTGGCGTTTGATAAGTTCGTAAGCGGTAACCGTCTTGCCGTAACGCATTTTGCAGTTCCATAGCATTGTGTCATAACGCTTAAAAATGTCTATCGTTTTTTCGACGTTTTCTTTTTGTTCGTCGCGGAGCGTGATTTTTTGCTTTTGTGCAACGACTACGGAAGTTTTTGCGTCGGGAAGAACCGATTTACCTTCTTTTACCGCCAAAATTGCGGCTTTTGCAGACGTTAAATCAATTTTGAACCATTCGCTTTGCTTGCCGCTTTCGACAAATTTTACCGCCGAGTAGCCCGATTGCAAAATCACGTCGTGGACGTCATGGTCTTGGAAAGACTGAATTTGTTTCGAACCGTCCGCCATGGTGATTGTTCTCGTGGCAAGTTCGGTATAGAGCAAATCGTATGATACAAGAGCGGTTTTTGTCTGTTGCTGTATTCGTGCATGTGCATTTTGGTTCAGCGCAGAACAATTCGGTGGCAACTGTGCAATGCTGTATTTGGACGAAAACGAAGTCTGACCGATTTTCAACAAGCCTTTATGCGTTTCATCGTTGATAGCATATATGTAGATCAAGTTGTAACTTGCAACATCATACTTTGCCATTTTGCTTCCCCCTTATAAAACTCGAATAAAACTCTACGGATTCGTTTGCAGCCCAATCGTAAGTTCTGCAATAAATGCCGTTATGCTTTCCGTTATCGTTCGTTCGGCAGCCGATACACTTTTCTTCCGTAGTTTCAACGCCGAACAACGTTTCGGTTTTAACGGTTTTGTTTCGGCAACTGCCCGGAACAATAAATTTGATACCGTCCATCTGAAAAATGTTCCAAGCCAAAATCTTTGCGATTTCGATTAAGTATTCTGGTATCGGGGGAACGTCAAATTTATCTTCGTAATGCTCGATAAACGTAAATAATAAATTTTCTCTGGCAAGTAAAACGTTATCGCCCTGTAAATCGTACCCGTAAACGCTCTGAACAGCCTTTTTTGCCCATGAATACCATTCCTTTTCGGAGCCTGCGTTTTCGGATACAACACGCAATTTTCTGTCTAAAAATCCGATTCTGTTTTTTACGGGAATCATTTCGCCGGAAACGGCGTCGTATCGGCTTGTAAGATATGGGGCTTCGCCGCAAGAAATTTCAAGGCGATTTGCCTTAACATAATCCTGCCACGATTTGCCTTTTACATCGGGAAAGTCGATTTTCGCGTCAATCGTTTGCCATCCGTTTGCGATTTCCGCATTGAATACGTCGTTTCTGCCAAACCATGCGCAATCGATTAAATTGTTTTGCTTGTTACAAACCCAGGACGGCGTAAAGACTTCTGCCATTCCGCGAATACGCGTTGCTTGCGACTCTCTGCTTTTTGCTACACGCGGCGTAATTATGGAGGCAATGCCTTCTATGTCGGAAGGATAGATTTCATCGGTTGCCGAATAGCCCGTGCCGAGATTCGCATATTCGTCGGTTGCCCAAATGATATTCTTCTTTGTCGTTTTATCTTTAAGAAGAATTTTCAATACCTTCGGATCAAGCGAATAGACGTATTTGGAATTTATTTCTATTTGGGAGAAATCTACCTTCATTACCTTTTCCTTTACTCGTTCGTTGTGAAAGACAGGCAGGAAAATGAGCATGTAAAAACAGAATAATCGACGAATTATTGATGCACTTTCCGGACTGTCTATGTGCATCAATCAAAATAATCCATTTACATTTCGTCGCTAAAAGTACATCAAAAATAAAGCAACGGCACAAAATTTCACTTATTTGTAGCCGTTGCGCCTTGATTTTATTTGTAATTTTTGCTATAATAAAACAGCAGTGTGCATCAAATATTTTGTTTGATGCACACTTTTTCGTTGTTTTCAGAGGATTTTCCCGAGGCGATTCATCATATCTACCTTGTGTTCGAGTAAGGAATGGGCGTAGCGATTGAGGGTGATCGTAGCGTTTTTGTGTCCTAAAAGTTCCGCAAGCGTTTTAACGTCTACGCCGCATTCGATAGCACGGGTAGCAAACGTATGACGGAGCGAATGAAAACCTTTGTGCGGAATATGTAATTTTTTGAGCAGTAGCTCAAACGTTCGCTGATACGAGCGTACAAATACGGGCTTATCTTTATCGGCTATGATATATTCGCATTTTGAACGCTTTTTAACACCTTTTAGCAGGGACAATATTTGTTTCGGCAACGGTATTACCCTGCGGGAATGAACGGTTTTCGGGCTGTCTATAATGCGGATATGATTTATACCGTCGTTTCCGTCGTGGCAGGTTTTTGAAACAAAAAGCAAGCCCTTGCCGAAATCAATATCGTCCCACGTTAAAGCGAGCAGTTCGCCGATACGTAAACCCGTGTAAAGGCATAAAACAACACCGAATAGTTTATCTTTGCCACTATTTAATACGTAATTTTCAATTTTCTTCTGCTCCTGGCAGGAAAAACATTCGACTTGCTTTTCCTTTGTCTTGGGGCGTTTTATTTTGTTTGCCACATATTCGTTTGCGATACCTACTAAATGTGCCGTTTTCAATGAGTTTTGAATAACGGATATGACCATATTTACAAAGTTAGCCGATAACTCTTTGCCGGTTTTCAGATTGCCGTTATTTAATAATTCCGTTACAAACGATTGCAAAACGATAGGCGTAAGGTCGTTTACGTCTTTTCCACCGATTTTCGGGGCAATGTGGGTTCGTATTAGTTGCTCGTAACGGATATAAGTTCGTTCTTTTGCGCTTGGTTTTATGTAGTTTTTCAGCCATATATTGAGCCAGTTTTTGTAAGTCATATATCACTCTCCTTGGATTATAAATTTTTAGATTTTTTGATTGTTAAATTTTATTTTGGCACCGGTGCGTGGGCTTGTCTTGATACGAGAGCGGCTCGGCTTCGCCTCGCCGCAGACAATCCCACGCACAAGCTTAAACCGACCGACTAAACCGAATTTGACTGAACTTCGTGCTAATTGACCGCCGTAAAAAGTGCCTGCAAATCAAAGGCAATCGCCCGTATAGATAAATGAAAGCGCGGACGGAAGGCGAAGTCGCCGCTAAACCGCTTGGCGATCTTTCGCCTTTTTCTCCGTCCGCGCGCATTTCATTTAGGGCTATTGTGGGGCGTGTGCGCCTTTTAATTTGCTTTTGGCATTTGGTCTATCACTTCTTTGCTTACTTGCCCAACAAGACAACCTTCGTCCCAACAGTTGAAGTTGTCAAAGAGCAACAGTTTATTATCTTCTTGCCCTATGGTGCAAGCCACGTCGTCGTCCATAATGTCGGATATGAAATATTGCGGCAAACCTTTAGAATAAACGATTTTCCCGCCGTCTTTTTCGAGATACTTCATAATGTATCTCACGGCTTCGTTTAAAACGTGTTCGTTTACTTCCTTGAAGTCCGAACGCCCGAATCTTTCATTGAAATACGTATTCTGATACGTCGTTTGCACTTTCTCTTTGACGGGCGAGTAATCTTTTACTTCCACAAGTTCGCCGACCATTGTATCGGACGGAATATAGAAAAGTCCGTGAAAATGCAATCTCTTTTTATCCGGTGAACGTTCCCAAACGCCGACGTATTTCCATTTGCGGCGGTAGCACATTTTCTTGAACGTATCGGATAATTTCTTTCTGAACGATTCTTCGGTATGTTTCTTTCCGTCGTATGTGAAAGTGCAAAAATAGTTGAATGTTTGCAGGTTTACTTTGCGCACAAGTCTGACGCGCTTTGCAATAGCGTTGCGTTTCAGTCTGTCAAACTGACCGTCAACGTATTGTTTTGCGGCTTCGGCGTTGGCGAAATACTGTTTCATACGGTCGTAAATATACTTTTTACGCTCACGCTTTCTAAGGCTTTTGCATTCTTCATACAGTTCGTCGAACAGTTGCCTGCGGGTTATCTTTCGTGTTGTCGTAGGCTTTGAAATTTTGTCCGTGGACGAGTTCTCAACTGATTCCGAACATTCTTCCGAACCGACTTCGTTTGCGTCGTTAGGTGCCGTTAAAGCCGTTTCTGCGTTACACTTATCTGTGTTTAACTGCTGTTGTTGCAGCGTGTCGTCAACGACTTCAATTAATTCTTCGGGGTGGTAGCGTTTCGGCACGGCAGGTCTTGTCGTGTGCGGAATGGCTATGAAATGACTTCCGTCGTTGTATATTTTACACTTTTGATATGGCATAATTTTTACCTCCTTTCCACGCATAGAGCGTGGATATTTTTTTATTTAACCAACGGAAAACGATTGAACGAAAATACTACTTCGTTTCCGTCGGCGGTGGTCGCTTGGAATTCATGATTTCTGCAAGCTGCTTTTCATACCTGCGCATCATAATTTCCGTAACCTTATGGATAATTTCTTCTCTGGACTCATCCATGTCCTTTTTGTCTACTTCGTCGAGTTTTACATACAGCGGAATATTGACGGCGTAACTTCCGTCCTTTCTTCTCAGTCCTATGTATGCAACCTTTTGGTATTGTTCGTTCATTTTATCGTCTCCCGTTTGTTTTAGTGGTTTTAGTTTACTTCGCTCACGTTGCAGGTTTTGCAACAGTTAAAAATCTTTTTTGCGAGGTGATTGTAATATTCAAACCGGACAGTTTTTGTCCTGTTTGAAAAATTTCTCAAAAAAAATTTTAACTTTGCAATACGACACTTTTTGTCGTAATAGAAAAACTTTTTGCAACGCTTTTCGCATTTATTCTAAAAGTCAAACTCACAAAATCTTTGCGACATCGAAAAAGTTTTACGATAAAATTTTACACCGTGATTTTACCGATTACCAGAACATCGGCGTGACGGAGATGTACATATTTGTGACTTTACTTAACCTTGACGTAGCCAAAATGTAACCGCCGTGTAACTTCGATGTGATGTTTTTCGTTGCGCAGAAACAGCATACACGAAAGAAAAATTAAATGTAACAGACTTTACCAAGCACTTTGGGATATAGCCGTGAACTTTCGGATATGAAATATACCCAACCCATACAAACCGAATAAAAACCACGACAAAAAAAGCCGCTCGGTTTCGACAAGAAAAACCAAACGGCTGAATGAAATAACGAAAAATATTTGCAATATGCTATTTCTTAATATTGACTTTTTACGAAATAACAGCTATAATAATAGCAGAATAATTTCAAGGAGTGCTTTATGAACAGAGCAGGACAATATATTACTGCACTCGGCGGTATTGCCGGTTACAAAGCGTATAGACCTAATCCATTGCCGCCGTTTCCCGAAATCGAAATGGATGCGGAAATGGTAAATTTGCTTTCAAAGGCGCACAACTATCTCGGAAAGTTGGATATGACTTCCGAACTTATCCCCGATATGAACTTGTTTTTAAGCGCATACGTCCGTAAAGAGGCACTGCTCAGCAGTCAGATCGAAGGAACGCAGGCGACCTTGGAAGACGTGCTTAATCCTAACGTTGACGTGGCGGTTAATCTCGAAGTAAACGACGTAGTTAATTATGTAACCGCGCTTAATTACGCTATTGCAAGGATGAAAGAATTGCCTGTATGCAACAGGCTTTTATGCGATACTCACAAGGTTTTAATGCAAGGCGTTCGCGGACAAGAAAAAAATCCCGGTGAATTTCGCCGCAGTCAAAACTGGATAGGCTCGTCAAGCAGTAATTTGCAAACTGCGAGATACGTTCCGCCGACAGTGGAAGATATGCAAACCGCAATGAGCGATCTCGAAAAGTTTATAAACGACTACGACATGGATATTTTGCTGAAAACGGCGCTCGTGCATTATCAATTTGAAACCGTTCACCCGTTTTTGGACGGCAACGGTCGTGTCGGAAGAATGCTTATCACTTTGATGCTGCTTGCCGACGGAATACTTCGTCGCCCTGTATTGTATTTATCGCTGTATCTTAAAACAAATCGTATCGAATACTACGACAGATTGAGCGAAGTCCGCACCAAAGGTAATTACGAACAGTGGATAAAATTCTTTTTGCACGGAATAATCGAAACTTGCGACGACGGTATAAAGACAATCGAAAGCATAAATGCGCTAATTAAGGAGGACGAAGAAAAACTTGCCAAGAAAATCGAAACCGTTTCCAAGGTTTTCGATTATATCAAGGAGCACCCGATTATCTCTATCGGCGGAGCCGCAACCGCACTCGGTTTGTCGTATAACGGCGTATCAGGTGCAGTCAAAAAAATGGTTGAAGTCGGTATAATGAACGAAACGACTACAAAGGCGCGCGACAGAGTTTTCGAATATTCGGGATATATCGATATCTTGAAATCGGGCACTTAAAGATATTGTTCAAAGAGGGGAAAATGGAAAGTTTATATTTAAGAAACCTAAAATCTGCTGTATTAAAGTATTCCGATTCGTCTAATTGGAATGCCGCGGTATACGAATGGGAAATTTATGATGTAGACGAGGACGATACTCTAAGCGAATCATGTGTATGCGGTAAAGAGAATTTAAGATATCTGTTTACTATAAAAAATAAAATAAACGGAAACATATTGTATCCAATCGGTAGTTCATGCATTCATAAATTTGAACGAAAAGAGCTTAATGATTTGGCAACGATTAAGGAGCAATTATTTAAGTTGCTCCACGCTGTTGAATCAAACGAGTTTATTGAATTAACATCTGAATATTTCACGAGAAAGCTTTTGAGATATTTATATGACAATGATGCTTTTGAGCCGAATCAATATAACGGATTTGATGCGTATAATGATTATCAATTCTTGATAGATATGTTCAATAAAAGGAATAGAACGTATAAACAAAATCAAAAAGCAACAGCGATCATCCTTAATTCAATAAAACCGTATCTGGAAAAATTACTAAAGGATAAAATTAAAAGATAGTATTTTATTTTTCGGTATTATGGTATCGGAAAAAGTCGGCTCCGTCAAGGGTATAAAATATCGCTGAAAACTATAAGTTAACCGCCTTATACGGCAATATTTTCTACTTATTCCTTGACCGTTCCGCCATTTCCCGATAGGTTGTTTGCCGAAAAAATAAATCTTCTCGGAGGTAAAATGGAAAACGGAATAATATACGCTCGGTTCAGTTCTCAAAGTCAGAACGAGCAAAGTATCGAGGCTCAAATTCGAATTTGCAGTGAATTTGCCGAAAATAAAGGCATTAAAATAGTCAACGTTTACTCGGATAAAGCCAAAACAGGCACAAATACCGACCGTCCGGCATTTCAAAAAATGGTGTCCGATGCTCAAACGGGAGCGTTCAAGTACATAATCGTTTATATGTTCGACAGGTTCGCGAGAAATCGCCGCGACAGCGTTATGTACAAGGAAATGCTTAAAGAAAAATACGGCATAAAAGTTATATCCGCGCTCGAGCCTATATCCGAAGACGAAGGCGGCGAGTTCTACGAAATGTTTTTGGAATGGAACGCCGAAAAATACAGTAAACGTCTTTCAAAACGTATCCGCGACGGCATCGATACAAGTATTGCCAACGGAATGTTTTGCGGCGGAAAAGTACCTTTCGGGTATCGCCTTGAAATTGAGCAGGCAGCCGATAACGCTAAGCCGATTAAAAAAATCGTTATTTACGACGAAGAGGCGGAAATCATCCGATTTATTTTCACTCAATATGCCGACGACAAGACGAAAAAGCAAATAGCGGATATTCTGAATGAAAAAGGCTATCGCATAAACGGAAAGCGTTTCAAAGGTCGGTCTTTCGATAACTGGATGACCAATGAAAAATATACCGGCGAATTTAAGTTTGGCGGCAGAGATTGCAAAAATATCTACCCCGCAATCGTAGATAAAGCACTATTTTTGAGAGTTCAGGAGAAACTTGCCGAAAACAAGTACGTTCTCGGCGGACAGGAAACGGCAAAAGTGCCTTATCTTTTAAGCGGTAAAGTGTTTTGCGGACATTGCGGCTCTGAAATGGTTGCGGATAAAAGTACAGGCAAAAGCGGTAAAAAATATTCCTACTATACTTGCAAGAAAAGACAAAAGCACGAGTGCGATAAACTGCGTGAAAACAAGGATAATCTCGAAAGTTACGTTACGTCATGCGTAGTGAACTTTTTGAAAGATAAGAAAAATGCGGAAATGGCTGTTGACGATGTATTCGCCTATTACGAAAAACGTACTGACGAAGATAATCTCAGGAGTATCTCTGCACGAATTGCCAATATACAAAGCGAGGCTGAAAAACTTGCCGACGCGTTTATAGATGCGAAAAGTCAACTGTTGAAAAACAAAATTGAAACAAAAATGGCAGAGTATGAAATTCTGCTTAGCGATTTGGAAACGCAAAAGGCGCAACTCGAATTAGAGCGCGGGTATAGAATTACGAAGAAAGATTTGCTTGCTTTTATTGAGGAACTGCTTAAAGGCGACGTCAACGATAAAGAATACCAAAAACAAATAATAAACCACCTTGTAAGCCAAGTATTCGTTTCCGACGATGACACCGTAGTGTTTTTCAATCTTCGCGGCGGTAAAGACATCGAAAAACTGACTATAGACGATACGAAAGAGGCTGTAAAAAGTGCAAAAGGTGTGCGAACGCAAACATCCCCACTCCACCAAGAAAGGACTATCCGAACAATGCCGTTTCAAAAAGCGGTATTCGGATAGTTTTTATTTTACCAAAAGAAGGAGGCTTTCAAGCCTCCTTTTACATCGGTTAATTCTTTTTGATAAAACCAAGCGTCTTTTCGGCCATATCGCCGATCGATACGCTGCCATAACCGGCAAGCGTACTTTCAAGAGTGTCGTTTACTCTGTCTTTCCAATATGACGGTATGGCGTTATAACCGATAGCCGTACCTAATACGGAACCTACGGTTGCGCCGTTGCAATCTGTATCGAAGCACGCGCCGACAGCCATACAGATTGATTTGCCGTAATCTTTGTTGCCGTATAAAAGCGCTGCGGTAACTATTTCGGCATTAGAAATCGTATGACACCAGTCGTAGCTTGATTCCTCGTTCCAGCGTGTTCTGATATCGGCTATGCAACTCTCCGCCGAAACTCCTTTTTCATAGTTTTCGATTATGTCCGAAATTGCCTTATGCAATCTCGAAGTTGAAGGAATTTGCGAAAGCCCCGTAAGAATTATGCGCTTAACGTCATCGGTAACGTAAGCCTCGGCTATCATCGCGGCAACCCACATAGAGCCGTAAACCCCGTTTTTAACGTGTGAAACGCGTGCGTCGCGATAAGCCATCTCCGCCGCGGTTTCGGGGTCGCCGGGGTTGATATATCCGTAAAAATCGGAACGAATCTGCGCGCCTATCCATTCGCGATAGGCGTTTTTGTATTCGCCGCTTTCCGGCGGAACGTAACCGTTGATAAGGTTGATATAAGCAACCCTTTCGGCTGTACAATACGCATACTTCGTCTGCGTGGAAAGCCATACTTCGGCAACGTCCGACGAAGTGAAATCTCTGCCGTAACGCTTCAAAACTTCGTAAGCGATAAGCATATAGTTAGTGTCGTCGTCAGACGGCATTTTATTAAAATTTTTGGGATAAGAACGCGGTTTTATGGGAAAACTCACGTCGCTCAAATCTATTTTTTCTATATCTTCAAGATCAATATATCTGTGCAAAGGATAATTGCCTGTACGGGTTAAAACCTTTTTCAAATCCGGCATTTTAATGCACTCTACGGGCTTGCCGAGATAACATCCGCAAATTCTGCCGTACCAGCCTCCCTTTACTTTGTCAAGCAAAATTTCACCGTCGGATTCAGCCGAAATTTCATTGGGTAAGCAGCCGTCGCTTAACGTTTTTATCGCGCTGTAATCGTTAGGTTCGACGTAGCCGTAATCGCCTTTTATCGGCAAAGAATCGACTATTTTAAAAAGCAAGTCGGCAATTTCGTCTTTGCATTTGCTCGACGGCATTTTTTCTACCGCTGAAAATACGTCCTTTAAATTATCGACGTCTTTGCCCTCGTCGACGAGTTGCCTGTATTCGATTTCAAGACTTTTCGCATAAGACTCCCACGAATGCATTTTTCCGTAATCGGGGACGTATTCTTTATCGGTCCTGCCGTCGGAGACTGCGGAGTCTGCCCTGTCGCAAAGATAATCCATGGAAACGTTGAAAATCGTCGCCATGGTAATAAGTTTATCGATAGTCGGCAAACTTACGCCCGACTCCCATTTTTGTACGGATTGTCGCGAAACTGCAAGTTTTTCTGCAAACACTTCTTGAGTAACGCCGCTTTTAGTTCTTAAAGCATAAATTTTTTCGGAAATACTCATTATTGTAACTCCTTTTTTCTTCAAAACAATTATAAAACAAATCAAAACGTTTTGCAACCAACTTTGCGTTGCCATTTTTGCAACCTGCGGTTGCGTATGCGTATGACGATAAAATCGAGATATATTTTAATTTTACGGAACGCAAAAACCCCGACGATTCGGACGATACCGATAGTCGGGATAATAATTACGTTAATTGTTCGGACATCTTACCAATGTGTCCACCAATGGGAACCGCGGTCGAACCCGCGGTTCCTTTTCGTTTACGTAAAAGAAAAATTTTCACGACCGGCTTACGAAACCCCGACCACGCGGAAAGTTTATAAAGAGAACTGAATAATGTACGATTTAAGGCGACAGAACGTTTGTTCTGCCGCCTTAAGTTATATCATTATATTTTTACCGTCCGTATTCTTCGTCAAAAGAGGAAATATTTTTTACGTCCGGTTTCTTTATATGGTAATTTCTATTATTCTTGCCTGATAATTTTCGGAAAATTCGATTTTCAACGATTTTTCGTTGATTTGACAGTTAATTTTTTCGTTACGCGGATAG